>Ga0114919_10004042_pt1 | contig 11795 bp, 15 predicted proteins | sample BlataG_FD_88682 | JGI IMG/M metagenome (GOLD analysis project Ga0114919, IMG submission 88682) | Deep subsurface microbial communities from Black Sea to uncover new lineages of life (NeLLi) - Black_00105 metaG | ecosystem: Environmental > Aquatic > Marine > Oceanic > Sediment | place: Atlantic...
ACTATGACAACTGGTTAGGCGGCAGTGTGTCAGTGGGCTCCACCACCTGGAGCGAAATCAAGGCCCGGTTCGGGGAGTAGACGACGCTCTCATAGCCTCTGTATGGAACACCGCGGGGAGGTTCCCGACGTCGGCGAACACCGTAAGAGCTCAAACCGACGGAATCGGCCCGAGCTCAATAAAAACGGACCTCTCAGAGCCTCTGCAAGCGATGTTCTCACACCAACACGACCTCTGACACCTACCCCGGAGGCACCCCGAAGCCTGTCCGGACCCTGAAGGGTGCCGACTATACCCTTGCAAATACCCCCTGACGCTCTCAGAGGCCCGTAGGCGAGACTTTTTTTGCAATAGGTGGAACTGGCCGAACCCGGAACCCCTTTTTCGTGTGTGTCGAAATTCGCCTGATTTTGATTTGCTATGGTTTGACTCAAAACCCCTTTTTATAGGACTGTAGAAACTCCGGATATTGACTTCGTATGACTTGCCGGGAATCCCCTTTTAATAGCCTTGCGAAATTCCCTTTTTATGGGGGTAAATAAAGTCGAGAAATTCACCCCCTGGGGTTTGATACCTATTCCGGGTTTTCTCTCAAGAAACCCCCCTGTATGCCGGTGTTTACCGCCTCAGATTCAATCCTGGTAGATAGGCCTGGCCGTATGGTACACTCTACGGGAAAGGAGGTGCGAGAATGGCAAAGCGATTTATGTATGTGTGCTTGGGTATCCTGGCCCTGACTGTAGCTTTCCACCTGGGAGCACAGTACGGTAGTGCCTCAATTGTAGACCACTCGACAACCGGCATTGTGGCGGAGGGGCACTCGTCGCTCTCCGGTTATTGTGTGCTTCTTGACAACGGGCAGGTCTGGCGCGCCGAGCTCGACGATTCTCCCGGTTGGATTCGTCTATCTACGTATGACCTCCCCATTCCGGCCATGCAGGTTAAATTCTGGCCAACCCCGACACATTTTTACACCGTCAATAACGAGCTCTGGATATATGGCATTTCGGGCTGGCAGAACTACGGACCACCTCCCGACACAGCTACCCGGTCAACCACCTGGAGCGATATCAAAGCCCGGTTCGGGGAATAGCGTCAATAACCTGACAGCGCCCGGCTCCACTATCAGAATCGAATCTGACGCGATAACCCGGTTGCTGTGTGGGAACACAATCGGAAAACACCCGCCCCAAGGGGTAGGATAGCCCCCCTGACGCTCTCAGAGGCTCTCTAAGCAACGTTCTTTCCGAACAGGTGAAACCCAGTCGAGGCCGAAACCCCTTGTGCCACCTGGATTAGCGCTCGGATTCTGGCCGGAAATGTTCGCTGCCTATGTGTTCGTTCCAATCCGCCCGGATTCCCTTTTTATAGTGCCAAGAAACTCCCGGTTTTGACTCTCCATGTTTTGACTGAATCGGCCCCTGGAAACGTCCGGTTCTAGTCAATCCCCGCAAACCCTTGTGCCACATAGCGAAACGCCTGGATTCGGCCTGCAAATGTTGTATGCCCTATGTGTTTTATCTACCGCCCGGATTTTGATTTGCTATGGTTTGACTGAATTCCCTTTTTATGGACCTAACAAAATACCCTCCGGATCGGTCCACCGTCAACACCTGGTTACAGTGTCAACCGTGGGTTACAGTATGAAGCCCGCCGGACCCTGAAGGGTGCCGAATCGAACCTTTGCGAAGATCCCGACGCTCTCACAGGCCCGTAGAGAAGTTTTCTTCTCGCAACAGGCCTCAATAGTCGAACCCTGAACCCCTTTTTTATAGACTGCAAAAACTGCGGATTTTGACTTCGTATGACTTGCCAACCAGCCCCCTTTTTTATGGACTGTAAAAACTTGGCCCTTGGCCTTCAAATGTTTTCTCACCGTTGGTTTTATCAACGCCCCCCGTTGTGCTATACTCTCCACAAAAGGGGGTGCGAGTATGGCTAAGCGATTCATGTATGTGTGCCTGGGGATCCTGGCGCTAATGGTGGCCCTGGTAGGCTGCGAGGGTGATATGGGACCAATGGGTCCGGCTGGATCTCAGGGCGAACCAGGGGAGGACGGTAGGGATGGTACCGGGGCCGGGATTGTCCGGACGTACTTCTACATCTCGGAGGACCCGATTCCGAGCAACAACCATACAATACCGGTAGATACCGAACTGGCCGAGGATGAGTTCGTCCGTTTCAGCGCATATGCCAGCACCGAGTTTGAGGGCGACACAGGGTTGGTACCGCTGCCGTTCATAGCAACAGACTCCAGCGGCAATCTCGTCTGGGTCTGCGCACTCCTCGAATTCTCCGAAACAGAGCTGGGTAAGATGGAGTGGCATCTCAAATACCTCAAAGACTGGTATGTCCTGCTCATCATCGACGTCTACAGGATCGAGAGTGGTGGAGGTGGTGAGTTGAAGGCAGGGAGGATGTCTCAGGGCAGAATTAAAGCCTGGTTCGGGGAATAGTGTCAAGAACCTGACGGCCGCAGAGACCCATAGGCGAGATCTCTTGAAACGGGTCCGGCCTGTCGATCCCCGTAAGCCCTTTTGTCACAAGGCGAAACGCCTGGATTCGGGCTGTAAATGTTCGCTGCCTATGTGTACGTTCCGCTCCGCCCGGTTTTGACACGCCATGTATTGACTGAAATCCCCTTTTTATGGACTCAAGAAACTACCCACTCCCGGTCCCTGGAAATGAGGCCCCTTTCAGACCCTACAATGCCTCTCAGGCGTCCATACAAGCCCGTAGAGAGGACTTGAGACCCAGGCTTTTCCACTACACGCATATCCCCGGAGCGTACACAGCTCGAAATCACCCGAAAGCCAATAACCACGCGGGTTATAGCCACCTCCACCCAACATCACCCAGCTCCCTATATCGCCGCTCTCGCACGCTCCTACGGGTATACCCACCCTGGAAGGGTACGAAAACAAGTCCAATTCATATAACTTACTGTAATGATTAGATATAACATGAGGGGGTCTATATGGAAGGGGAGGGAGAGTCTTTCCTCATAGAGACCCGCCGAAGGCGTGCAGTTTGGTCTTTGCTGTTGCTGTGGGGCTTTCTCTGTTTCAGGTCTCTTGAGACCGGCAGTTGGATAGAATCTGTCTTTAAAAGCTTCTTTGTTTCAATAAAGCTCAAGTGCTTCGGAACTACACTGCTTCGGTTGCAACTCATTTCACCTGGTCACAGGAATTCTATTTCCCTTGACCCAGGTGAACCTCATTTCCCCTGCCCCACATGGCCCCCGAGACTTGCAAGGAATCGCTCCCTCTGCTTTTCCAGCAGTTCCTTTATGCCTTCTGGCATTTCGCCTTGGAGCTCTTTCCAGTCCCACTCATGGGGGAGCCGGACAACATAGATCGTTCCCTGTCGCTTTCTGAGCCGTCCAGACCGACGCAATTCGGCAATCTCGTCTGCGATACCTGCCGCAAGGCACTCCGGCGGAGACTCCAATTTCACCCGGTCCAGCATATTTACTTCGTCCAACGCCCCGACCCAATTGCTAATAGTGCGCTCACTCACGCCGAAGAACTTTGCCGATGCCTCACGCCCTACCCAGGCCAATCGGCCATCACCAAACAGCCGATCCAAGATAAGACCGCAGAAAGCAATTGGCCCAATTCCTACCTTCGCCGGTATGAAGGACTCCTTATGGTACATAACGGCTCTGCACACCCAGGCTAACGTTACCGGGGGGCTTACAATCTTCTGGTGCTCTCCCGTATCTTCCGCGGGCTCTTCTCCATCCCCATTGCTGTTGTCTCTGAATCGGCTGTTACACGCAATTATGATCTCGTCTAATGGGTACAAAGGGATTTCGCGTTGTGCTGCTCCGGTTGCAAGAACCCGTTCCGCTATGATTTTAGCGATATCCCTTGTGGGACCGTCCCAGGGTTCGCCGTCTATCAGGTTTAGCAACCGAGTTCTTACACGCTCGGTCTTCACCTCAACGCCTATGGCCTCGTACTCTTGGATTGCCCGCCTCTCCAGTCTTTCAAGTTCTTGCTTCAAAATCTCAGGGTGGTCCTTAAGTTCTTGCTGTGTGATCCTTGCCACTCCAATCATCCTCTCAGTGTTCCACCTCCCCGTTGGTGCAGCCATAGTGCTACCTCCGGTGTCGGTTTTCTTGTTGTCAACAGTCATTGTCACTGTAGCCGTCCGTTTTCACTGGTCGGGGTCAGGGCATACCTATACTGACCCCTTGGAACTTTCTGCATTTCTCAGTTGACAAGATTCGTGTGGGCTGTTAGAGTGGCCTTTGTCAGGAGGCTCGTCTAACAACCCAATACGTACAAAGGCGGTGACTTGTTCACGCGGGTCACTCCCTTCTAAACCGCCTGGTTCACTCCGGGCGGTTTCTCTTTTGTCTTCACTCGTTGCCATTTCAACCCTTCCGCCACACAACCCCCCAGGCAGTTCCGATCCTATACCCACGGCAAAAGTGTGTCAAGCATATATGCCGAACCCCTACCGCTATCGCCTTCCCGCCGATCACTCTGATTTTCGTTTGGTATGCTTTCGGCGTCTCGGTCTCTTGAAAGGATCCGTCCCGAACCTGTACGGAAATAGAGCACACGTCACCCGCCGGCACCTCTCTACTGCAAGCTCCGGATGCTCCAAACCTTCCTTGCATTTCTCTATGCAGTATCGCCGGATTGCATCTAACTCACTCACACTCCCCACCCCCTTCATGGTCCAAGATCCAAGCCGGATACTCGGTCTCTATCGCCTTCACCCTATAAGGCCAGTTCCTACACGTCACCCGCCTACAATTCCGGATAGATTGTCTTGCGCTGTCTTCATCCGGAGCATCTAAGGTGCAATCAACACAGCTCTCCATAACAGAGAAAAGATTGGTCAACATGCAACCTTCCATGAGGTCAACTACCATCGACTATCACTCCCCTTCTCCGGAATTTTGTGGGACTCCTATCGCAGCTAGACCCCCGGCCCCCACTTTGCCTATACCCTTTCCCCTGATATCGCGCACGCTGACTGGTAGTACATATGGGACCCATCGACCGGGGGGCGTCTTTGGCCCTTGGGGTTTCTTGCCTGGTCCACCTGCAAGATCGGCTCGACCTATCACCCCGGACGGTTGCAGAAGTCCTCTCACAAGCGATCCTACGCGGTCGGTTCTGGCCGGATCCGGACCATAGCCCCCGGACCGGTCGGAATCGGTGTCTATCCTGGTAGGAAGTACCTTCCCCACCCAACACAACCACTCCTTACAATGGCTCTGAGCGTCCCGAAATCAGAGTGTATATAATGCTGATTATGAGACCTATGGCCTCTCCGTCTACCCCCGCACACGCGGTTGCACATTCTTGAAAGACTCCGCTACGCTCTCCGCCGGAATCAACCAGGTGTTTGATACCTTCACCCCGGCCAGCTTCCCAGTTGCAAGATCGGCCCGAACCATACGACCGGACTTTCTTAAGAGCCTGGCAACCTCGCCAACCGTGTATAGATCCTTCCCTCGAAGCGTGATGCTCACCTATACCACCCCCACGCCTAACAGCTCCCGGACCTTGGCTCTCACCTTCTCTACGCCTTCGGCGAGATCGTCAAGGGCTTCTAAGTTGATAGTGAGTCCCTTGGCCCCCGGCCTCCAGTCATCGTCCTTGTCATAGAACACCCAAGCCGAGAAGTAATCGCTTCCCTTATACGGGCTGAGCTTGCATATAACCTTCTCGTTGGGACCCTTCTCGAATTCGTGGACTACGATTTCCTTGGTAAGAAGTTCGCCTGTCCCCACGTCGTCACCCCCCATCCCAAAGCTATGCAGGTAAGGCTTTCGGGATCCTGCGGAGCTTGGGACACCCCGGCGTCAGGTGCCCCGAATCCCTTGAACCTTCCCCTACTACAAGAGCGTGAATCACAACCGGGGGTATGAGTCCCGGTCAATACGCCGGATGTTCTACCGCTCCGCGTCACTCCGTCCCGCCGACTATCCATCAACATCACTCCTCTATGCTACGGCTCCAGTCGGCACGCCTGGCCGATCAAAAAGGATCCCGGCCAACACGTCCTCTGGTGCTCCATCCCTGAGCCTGTTTTCCATATGTACATAGTTCTCGGTTGTAGTCACGTTGCTATGGCCGAGAAGTTCTTTCGCAAGGTAAATATCGCCCTTGGCCCTGTATGTGAGTGTCCCGGCAGTATGCCGGAGACTGTGGGGGCTATATCGCTTGCCACTGATACCCGCGTCCCGCATCCGGACCTTGACAAGCCTGGTCAGTCCCATAGGAGACAACCGCCCGAATCGGTTACAGCGTGAAAGTGAAGCGAAAAGGGGAGCGTCTTTTGGAAGTCGGCGTACCCCCTGAGCCTTCCGCCGAGCATCGGACCAAGCGTCAATAGCCGAGAGGACTTCGGGAACCACCTTCACAAACCGATCCTTTGCTACATGACCCTTACTCCGGATCCACAAGCGCACCTTACCCTCGTGGATCTCGACATCCCCAACATCGGCCTTCAAGAGCTCTGACCGCCGCACGCCGGTGTCAAGGAATAGAGCGATAACGGCATAGTCCCGTTTTCCTTCCAGGGTGCCCCGGTCGATTGACTGTAAGAGCGTCTTTGCCTGGTCAAGGCTAAGCGGACTCCGGACCTGGCCCCTTGGAACCTTCACCTTCACATCCCCGGCAAGGTTAGGTACACCGTAGGCCCTAGATGCGTACTGGAAGAAACCCCGAAGGCTCCCGATGTATAGCGCCACTGACCTTGGAGCCATACCCTTATGCTCCAGGTGCCGCTTATACTCAGGCACTATCGCACTGGCCGGAAGCAGTGGGGCGTCCTTTTCTAACCAGGTAAGAAACATCCGGACTCCCCGCTCATAGGCAGCTTGGGTACTCGCACTGTGGGTAAGTGAAGTCAACCAGTCAAGGACAGGCTCACACAACCGCTGTGCAAGTTCTTGGGGATCCACAGTAGGCCCCGTATAGCAGGCAGGCTCCCTTCCCGTCCCGTCCACCCGCTCGCGCTTAAGCTGGTCCAACCGATCCAGTGCGGACCTTGGAGCCAGTGTCGTTGCGGTCTCCATTTCTCATACCCCCTTGTCACGCTCTCTTGTGTACCCTGTATTCAACGTACACATTCTATTCTTTATGTACACTATACACCTTCGGAAGTTCCGTGTCAAGAACTTTCTGGGGGGCCTCGTTGCTCCCCTGCCTATGACTGTACCATACGGCCCCGGTCCCCCCATAACTACGGGGTTTGCGGGATTCAATTCCTGAAGGCTTCGCCCGGAGAAAAAGTTCTGCTTGCCTGACAACCAGGACTCCCCTACACTGACCTTCGGTTATCCAGGTATGGTTTGAACGTGTTTCATACATACAATGTGTACACCGTACTGAGTGAGTATAGACCATGAAACCGAAAGTGATTGCAGTCACTAACTCGAAAGGTGGGACGGGAAAGACCACGCTTGCAATCAACCTTGGGTGTGCTCTCGCGTCTAAGGGAAAACGGATCCTCTTAGTTGACCTGGATTCACAAGCGAATCTCACATACTCCCTTGGCATCACTCCGGAGCGGACCATAGTTGACGTGTTGCAGGACGCCGTACCCCTGGAGTCGATCTTACAGGTTCGGGAAGGGGTAAGTACCGCCCCGGCGTCAAGGGACCTTGCAGGACTGGAGCTTGCCTTAGTGGGGGAGATCGGGCGGGAAAATATCCTTAGGCGGAGACTAGCCGGAGTCCAGGGGTACGACTACATCCTGATTGACTGTCCGCCGTCACTCTCGATCCTGACGGTTAATGCTCTTACGGCAGCATCCGGCGTGTTGATCCCGCTCCAAGCTGAGGTGTTGGCTCTCCAGGGGCTATCACAGCTCTTGGATTCAATACGCCGAGTACGGCAAGAGACAAACCCGCGTCTTAAGGTCCGGGGCATCATAGCGTCCCTATTCGATGGACGCCGGAAGCTCTCCGGGGAAGTCCTGGCCGAGATCCAAAACCAAACCAGGCTCCCGGTGTTCAATACCAGGATCCGGGTATGTGTGAAACTCGCAGAGGCCCCGTCCTTTGGTAAGTCGATCTTTGCCTATGCTCCGAAGTCCAATGGAGCGATAGATTATATGGACCTGGCAACCGAATTTTTGAAAGGAGAGGGAAAGCATGGCCCTCGGAGACAAGAAACCGAAGTTTGACGATCCCACCCGGAGCACTGAAAGCAAGAAATGCACACAAGGCAAGGGACGTACACAACGTACAGAACCTACACCCGGAGAGAAGCCTATCCCGAAGACGGTCTATTTCCTACCAAGCCTACTGGACGCCTTACAGGATTACGCCTGGACTCATAACTATACCTTGACCAAGGCTCTCAATATCGTACTGGCCGACGGCCTTAAGGGAAAGGAAATCAAGAAACGCCCACGGGATCGGGAGTAACCCCCCGGATCCTGCAACCAGGGTCCCGGCCAGCATACCAGGATGCTCTTATTCCGAAAAGGACAACGGTTAAGACAAGGGTTTTTGAACGATCTCTCCGGATAAGGGTAAAGGTACTGCCCCCCTGGACTGGCCCCGATGTTTTAAGCCTATGTGTTTTATCTACCGCCCGGATTTTGATTTGCTATGGTTTGACTGAATTCCCTTTTTATGGACTGTAAAAAATACCCCCCCGGATGCACTGTTAACGGTCGGTTACAGTATGAAACCCGCCGAACCCTGAAGGGTGCCGACCGAATCCCTTTTTTTAGGACTGCAAAAATACCCCGGATTGTGCCTTGGTATGATGTGCCTGACACTTTCCATCAGAGATACCCCGCAGCCCAACAACCATAAGGCTCTCCGGCTATTTTGCTCCTATGATACACCCCGAAAACCCTGACACTTATGTGCTACTTATCCACCACTTCCTGCCCTCGCCTAAACACCTTCAATCAGCCTGGCCGTTGTGCTACACTCTCTGCGAAGGGGGAGGCGAGTCATGGCAAATACGCTTTACTACGGCGACAACCTGGACATTCTGAAGCGATACGTCGAAGATGAATCGGTTGACCTGGTCTATCTAGACCCGCCGTTCAAGAGCAGTCAGAACTACAACATTCTGTTTCAGGAACAGAACGGCAGCCGCGCCGCATCGCAGATACGGGCCTTTGAAGATACCTGGACATGGGATCAGGAAGACGAAGCGATATACGCCGACCTTGTGACCGCCGGTGGACGGGTCGCGGACGTTATGCAGGCTTTCCACACCTTTCTTGGTCCCTGCGATATGCTGGCCTATCTGGTCATGATGTGTCCGCGCCTTATCGAACTGCGGCGGGTGATGAAGCCAACGGCAAGCATATACCTTCACTGTGACCCGACGGCGAGCCACTATCTGAAGATGCTTATGGACGCCGTCTTCGGGCCACAACAGTTCCGAAACGAGATCATTTGGCAACGGACAAGCAGCCATAGCGATTCGCGTAAATGGGGTAGTGTTCATGACACTTTGCTGTTTTATAGCACAAGCGATCAATTCACATGGAACCAAGTCTTCATGCAGCACGATCCGAGTTACGTCGAGAAGTTTTACCGCCACAAAGATGAGCGGGGCACATACAGGCTTGACCACATAATCCGGTCCGCGTCCATGGGGCCACGCCCGAATCTATGTTATGAATACAAAGGCTACAAACCTGAATGGGGCTGGCGCATGGTTCAGGAAAAACTTGAGGCTCTCGATGCCGATGGAAGGATTGCGTGGAGCAAGACGGGGCGGCCATATCTCAAGCGTTACTTGCATGAGCAAAAGGGAACACCTATCAGATCGGTGATCGTGGACATCCCGCCCATAGGAGCACTGGCCGCAGAACGTCTTGGCTATCCTACGCAGAAGCCGGAAGCGTTGCTTGAACGGATCATCCAGGCCAGTAGCAACGAAGGGGATTTAGTGCTTGATCCGTTCTGCGGATGCGGAACAACGGTGGCAGAAGCGCAGAAGTTAAAGCGACGATGGATCGGGATAGACATAACCCACCTTGCCATAACCCTGATGAAACAACGGCTCAAGGACACCTTCGGCGAGTCGGTTCACTTCGAGGTTGTGGGCGAGCCGGTCAGTGTGCCGGATGCCAAGGCGCTGGCCGCGTCCGACCCGTATCAATTCCAGTGGTGGGCGCTTGGGCTTGTCGGTGCCCGTCCAGTCGAGCAACGGAAGGGAGCTGACAAAGGCATTGACGGCAAGATCGTTTTCCAGGGTGACAAGGCCAGGACATTTGAAACAGTCATCATTTCGGTGAAGGCAGGCAGCACCGGCGTTGCTCACATCCGGGACTTGCGCGGCGTTCTGGATCGGGAGAAAGCGGCAATAGGTGTTCTGATTTCGATGCGAGACTTCACCAGACCCATGAAGACGGAAGCCGCCACCGCCGGATTCTATGACTCGCCCTGGGGCAAGAAGTATCCGAAGATGCAACTTCTCACAGTGGCGGACCTTCTGGCCGGTAAGCAGATAGATATGCCGCCGATTAGACAGGTGGGGGCGACGTTCAAGAAAGCACCGAAGGCGAAAAGCAAGGGGGCGGAGACAATAAAACTACCTTTGCCTGAGGATGGGTGATATTGCCTGGCATGTCTTCTAAGGCCCCCTGAAGCCTGTCTGGACCCTGAAGGGCGCCGAATCGAACCTTTGCGAGGATCCCGACGCTCTCAGAGGCCCGTAGGCGAGACTTCTTTGCGGATAAGCCTCTTGAGTCGAACCCGAAATCGCTTTTTATTGTGTGCAGAAACTCACCCGATTTTGACTTTGTATGACTTGCCTGGAACCCCCTTTTTTATAGCCTTGCAAAACTCGGTCCCTGGCCTTCAAATGTTTTCTCGCCGATGGTTTTATCAACGCTCCCCGTTGTGCTATACTCTCCACAAAAGGAGGTGCGAGTATGAAGCTGCTGTTATTGTCTTTCGCGCTTGTCATGATTCTTCCACATCTCGCCGGAGCTAATACTTATTTGGCAGGTGTGCTCCCGGACACCTTATACCTCGCAGGTAGTCCGTTCGTTGCGTTAGCCGACCTCACCTGTGAGGACACCTACATTGAGGCGGGTGTTGAGGTGTACTTCACTAGTGGCACGGAGATCCTTGTTGAGTCTTACGGCAATCTTACCGCTGTTGGCACTGAGCAGGATTCGATTTGGCTACGTGGGTATGATGGCGCAATTTGGTATGGTATAAGGACAGGTTACTTTGCTGATGCTCAGGATATCAGCCTCGACTACGTAAGTATCTCGGACGTGCCTAATGCGATAACTATGGATCGTGGTGACGATGGATGTATCAGCCTACGACACTGTCTAATAGTCGCGTCGGATGTGGGCCTTCATGTTCAACAAGACGGTCTGCACCTGACGATATCAAGAAGCAGTATTTATTCAGGGGGGCATGGGGTGGTGCTAGAGTACGGTGACGCTGCGGTCATGGTCATACAAAGCTGTGAACTGTCTGGCTCTGGGGGTAGCTACGGTATCTGGGCCGGGGCAGATAACATACACGTCGATTCTACCGACATTAGACACTACCAATCAGGAATCTATGCAACATCATCTACGGTAACTGTCACGCATAGCACTCTTACAGAAAACGGATGGGGTATAGATGCGAGGGCTGGCGAGTTCCACTTTAATCACCTTTACGGCAATACCGTGTACGATGCGAGGGTCACGGGAGCTGTGCAGGTTGTGCTGTCTGTGGATTTCCAGGAAAACGACTGGGGCCCCGTCACGACTGCGGAAATGAATGCAGAAGGATCATTTAGCGACATTGAAGCGATCTGGGACTGGTGGGATGACTCGGGGGC
>Ga0114919_10004043_pt1 | contig 11795 bp, 12 predicted proteins | sample BlataG_FD_88682 | JGI IMG/M metagenome (GOLD analysis project Ga0114919, IMG submission 88682) | Deep subsurface microbial communities from Black Sea to uncover new lineages of life (NeLLi) - Black_00105 metaG | ecosystem: Environmental > Aquatic > Marine > Oceanic > Sediment | place: Atlantic...
CTCCTTAAGCCCGAACCAGATACCACCATGATACAGATACTCCGGTCCGTCCACTGAGGGCCAGTTTCCAAAGTAACAGTCATCGTAATCAAGCAGTGTATTGCCTACTTCCACTGTATTCCAGACGGAGATCCAATAAAGCCCCACTATATGTTCAGTGTGACCATAGATCCAGGGAACAGGTCCTGCCGGCGGCACCGGTTCGGTATACTTACTGGCAGCCGTAAAAATAAAGACGGCCGCAACACTGATGGTGCAGATTAGCACCAAATACCTTTTAGAGAAACTCATGTTCCTGGTTCACCCCCCTTTATTGTAAATGGCAAAAATACAGGATGGGGGTTTGCTTTCCATCCCCACCCAAACTTTTGGAATTTAACTCAACATTCACATCCGAACCTTTTCTTATCTTTTCGCTATATTATGTTATTATACACTCAAACAAGCACTCTGTCAAGCACATAATTGTAAAATTAACCTTGATTTTCGGGCGCATCTGCTCTAGTATAAAATCACTCTTTTCAAAAGGAGGCTCATGTCCACTACCGACTACATCTGCCCCCATTGCCGGCACAAATTTCTACTGAACAAGTCCGCCCTCAAAGGGAGCGGGGATATCACCTGCCCCGTCTGCAAAAAATGCCCGCTCATCCCCGCTGAAGAGGCTGACGAAGCGCAGGATGATGGGGACAAAGAGGGCTAAAACCGTCTCTAAAAAAAGAGGGTTTAGCTTGCGTCTTGCAATAAATATACAATTTATGCTCTCATCTTCCTGTTTTATCTATGGTGGTTGTTCTCCGCAATAAAAAAAGGGGCGGAAATACCGCCCCTCAAGATTCATCCTTTTCCCCTAAAAACCGTGCAGGTGTTTTTTGAAGCCCTCCACCTTCGGGGGTTCCTTCCCCTCCCCCGATTGGATATTGTATCCTTCCTTTTCCAGCCGCTTTCTCTGGCTCTCAATCCCACCGGGGAACTTATCGTAAAGGCTTCCGTCGTCCTTTACCACCCGCCAGTAGGGTGAGATGTTCCCCCTTCCGGAACTCATATCCTCTTCTGCGGTCTCACTCACCATTTTCAGAAAAAGACCGGTGGTCATAGGGCAGGTGAAATCGGCTTCAGAGTCCTTCGCCAACCGTTCCTTTATCTGACCGATTGTGGCCAGCTCCCCCTCGGGAATATCACGCACCAAACCGTCAATCAGGAGCGGTGTGGGGATGAACATCTTTCCCCTGCCTTTTTTATCATCAATCACCTTGGGCTCCCTCTTCAACTCAAACTTCTCTCGCCAGCTTTTCTTCTCCATGACTCCCTCCTAACTTTAGGTTTTAAGATAACTTCAACTACTTCACTGATAAATCCCAATCTCCCAATTTTGCTAAATCTTCCCCGATACTTTCAGGGCATCATTTATCTCATTGCGAGCGCGCTCCGCCGCCTTTGCCGCCGACTCGCCTATTTCCCCCCCGTCCTTCTCGTAGGCGTAGATTACCCCCCTCGCTGAGTTGACCACAGCTCCCAGCCCACCTTTATGGAATGCCGACACCACTTCTTCCCCACCCGCTCCCTGGGCGCCGAAGCCGGGCAAAAGCAGTATCCCCCGGGGGATAAGCTCCCGCACCCTCCTGACCGCATCCGGCTCGGTAGCCCCCACCACCGCCCCGACCGCACTATAGCCCCTCTCACCGACATAATCCCTCCCCCAATCATCCACCAGCCGGGCGATGTGCTCGTAGAACAATCCGCCCACGGAAAGCTCCATCTCCTGAACCTGACCGGCCAGAGGATTTGAGGTGCGCACCAGGATGAAGACTCCCCGCAACCCTGCAGGCGTTGCCTCAAGAAACGGTTTTAGGACATCTTCACCCATGTAGGGATTTAGAGTTACCGCATCCACAGCCAGAGGGGCTGGCTCCTCGGGACTTCCGAAGTAAGCACGGGAATATGCCCTGCTGGTTGCGCCGGTATCCCCCCGCTTGGCGTCCAGAATTACCACCAAGCCCATCTCCACCGCTTTATAGATGGTCATTTGCAGGGCGGAGAGCCCCGCCGGTCCCAAGCGTTCGTAGTAGGCTATCTGCGGTTTTACCCCCACCACAAAGGGTGCCACCGCCTCAATGATTATCCCGTTGAAGGAGGCAACCGCCTCCCCGGCAACGGCGAAACCGTCCTGCTCCAGAACCAGCTTTTTTCCGTCAACACCTGAAAGCCCACAACCTTCCAGAAAGTCCCAGGGAAAGCGAGCCAGGTCCGGGTCCAGACCGACAATCAACCGACTCTCCTTCTCCTCCACCAACCGCATCAATCGGTCGGCGAAATGCTCGCTCATCCTTCTCCCTCCTCAAAGAGCTCTCTGGTAAGATTGAGCGGGCGACCACAATAATAGCAGTTTCCAAGTTCATCCGCAAGGTCAAAGAGGTATTTTTCCGAGGTTTTTATACAGCGAGGGTTCTCACAGTGGACATCAATCTGCCGGCCTTCTTCCAGCGGGGGCAGTTCCCCCTCCACCAAGCCAAGTAGAAGGGAGATTATTGCCATACGCATGGGCACCCCGAAGAAGGCTTGCTGGAAATATTTAGCCCGGGGGTCGTGGTCCACATCGTAAGCTATCTCGTCCACCCGGGGCAGGGGGTGGAGAACGATGAGCTCCGGCGAAGCTTTCTGTAAAAGAGCGGTATCAACCACATAACTCCCCTTGACCTGTTCGTATTCCGCCGGGTCCCGGAAGCGTTCCTTCTGAATTCGGGTTACATAGAGCACATCCACCTCACCCACCACCTGAGCCAGGTTGGCGCCCTCCACCAGCCAGTCGGGGGGGAGTTTATCCACCACATAGTCGGGCATCTCCAGTCCCGGAGGAGAGACGCAGACCAGGGTGGCATCAAAGTTTGCCAGGGCGTAGGCAAGGGAGTGAACCGTGCGACCGTGCTTCAGGTCGCCAACTGCAGCTACTTTTATGCCGTCCAGACCGCCTTTCTCCTCCACGATGGTCAGCAGATCCAACATAGTCTGGGTGGGATGCTCGTGACCCCCGTCGCCGGCATTTATTATAGGCACCTCCGAGTACATAGCCATAGCTTTTGCGGCGCCCTCATTGGGATGGCGCATGGCTATTATGTCGCTGTAGGAGCAGAGCATGCGGATGGCGTCGGCAAGCATCTCGCCCTTGGTCGCCGAGCTAGCGCTCAGGTCGCCGAAGGATATCACCCGCCCACCCAGGCGGTTCATGGCGCTGGCAAAGGAGAGTCGGGTGCGAGTGGAGGGCTCATAGAAGACGGTGGAGAGTATCCGCCCCTCTCCCAGGTCGGTCCCCCTGCGGGCGGATTTCATCATCCCTTGAGCCACCTCAATCAAGCCCCAGATATGCTCCCGCTTCAACCCCTCAATGCCCAGAAAATGCACGCTCATCTACCAATCTCCCTTCGGCAACAACCATCTTTCCACCCACAAAGACATACTCCGCCCTCCCGTGCAGTCTCTCGCCAATAAATGGCGAATTTCGCCCTTTGGATAGAAACTCGCCAACAACCACCTCGGCGCTGGGGTCAATTACGGTGATGTCGGCATGGTAACCCTCCTGCAAGCTCCCCTTGCCGGAAAGCCCCAATCTCCTGGCCGGGTTGCAGGTTATCTTAGCAAGCGCTTCCATCATACTCAGATGACCCGCTTCCACCAGGTTGGTGATGACCAGAGGTAAAGTGGTCTCCAGCCCGATAATACCAAAAGCCGCCTCCTGAAAGGAGGTATCCTTCTCCTCCAATGTGTGCGGTGCGTGGTCGCTGGCTATGATGCTAACCGTCCCCTCCCTGAGAGCAGATACCACCATCCGTCTGTCCTCCTCGGAGCGCAAGGGGGGGTTCATCTTGGCTGAGGTATCGTAATCCCAGGTCGCCTCCTCTGTCAGGCTGAAGTAATGGGGTGCGGTCTCGCAGGAGACATCTACCCTCCGCTCCTGAGCCGACTTTACCGCATGCAGGGAGCCGGCGGTTGATGCGTGGGCGATGTGCAGTCTTCCCCCGGTCTGTTCGGCGAGCAGACAGTCCCGGGCGACCATGGTTGTCTCCGATTCCACCGGGATTCCCTCCAGCCCCAGAACGGTTGAGGTATAACCCTCGGTGACCGAACCGTGACCGGTCAGAGCCATGTCCTCAGCATGGGATATCACCAGCAGACCGACGGAGGAGGCATACTCCAGAGCGGAGCGCATCATCTGCGCATCGGAGACGCAGGAGCCGTCGTCGGACAACGCCACCACCCCGGCAAGAGCCAGACTGCCGAAGCCGGTCAGACCCTGACCCAGAAGACCCTTGGTCACCGCCCCCACCGGAAATACATTGACCAATCCCTGACGAAACGCCCTGCTGAAGACAAAACCGACCACCGAGGGCTCATCCATAATCAAGCCGGTGTTTGCCTTACAGACCAGGGAGGTGAAGCCCCCGATGGCTGCGGCACGGGTGCCGCTGGCGATGGTCTCCTTGTCCTCCTGACCGGGCTCACGCAGGTGAACATGCATATCTATCAATCCGGGGACGACCAGAAGGTTGCCAACATCCACCACCTCTGCGCCCATCGGCTGTAGGTCGGCGCCCAAAGCCTCCACCTTCCCTCGTTGCAGAAGTATATCGCCGACCTCATCCGTGCCGGTGGCTGGGTCCATCAGTCTGCCGTTTTTAAGCAGGTAGTCCATATTTCACAAAACCATCGCTTCAAAGCCTTCCATTAGAAGGTTTTCATCATGGGGATGCCGGTTGCCGGGTTGGTGGGCACATAATAGACCGTCTGGGCGTTCAGATTGGAGAGTTTCTCCATCCATTTCCACTGAAGATAGGCGGATGACAGGGTGGTGGAGACCACCCGCTGATATTCAGCGATACCTTTAGCTTCTATGACTTTACGCTCCGCCTCCAACTCCTCCTTCTCCTTGACATAGACCATCTTCTCCGCCTCCTGCTGCCAGGTCAACTTAGATTCTATGGCATCCTTAAGTTTGACTGGCAGGTCTATATTGCGCACCTCCACGGAGACGCACTCGGCACCATCTGTGGGAAATTGCTTGGAGAGAATATCGTAGAGTTTGTCCCCCACGTCCTCCCGCTTGTGGGCATACATCTCCTCGCTGGTAAGGGTAGCTATCACCTCCCGCAGTCCCGCCCGGCTCTTGGGACGGATGTAATTATACTCAAAATCCTCCTGACTGCGAAAGGAGCGGTTTTGAATTATCCAGGGACCCTTGCCCGGAGGGATGCGGTAATAGATGGTGATGTCCAGCCAGACAGTCAGCCCATCGGCGGTAATTGTCGGCACCGTATCGCCCTTGCTATCCACATCGTAGCTATCCACAGCCATAGTATAGGGCAGGGTCTTGTTTGAGACCAAGAGCACCTCGGCAAGGGGATTCTTGAAGTTCAACCCCGAGGGCAATGAATCCTTACCGACAGCACCGAACAGCACCGTCACCCCCTCAAAACCAGGGGGCACTGCGACCAGCGACCACAGAAGCCATATCAGAACAAATAAACCGATACCGCCTACTATACCCGCCAGCGCCATCCGTTTACGGTTTTTACGAACTACACCTTCTGCTATCTTGCTGGTCCGCCTCAAGAAGAGTCCCACCAAGAAAGCGACAATTCCCACCACACTTAGAAAGATTAATATACTCATTGTCTATCCCCTTTCAATCTTTGTTGGAAAAAATCTCGGTTAGAACAAATTAGGTCATGGAAAAACCAACTCCCCGTTGCGGAAAACGATTCTCCCCCCCACCATAGTCAGAAGCACCTTCCCCTTTACCGACCTTCCGCCAAAGGGGGTGTTCTTACCCTTGGAGAAGAATTCCTGTGGGTCAATGATATATTCCAAATCCGGGTCAAATATGATTACATCCGCCGGGCACTTCTCTCTCACCCGCCCGCCGGGCAGGTGGAGAATCTCTGCAGGTATTATGGTCATGCGGGAGAGCAGGTCTCCCAGGGACATCTTACCGTTGTGGTAAAGATAGGTCAAGGATAACGGTAGAAGGGTCTCCAAGCCGCAGATTCCGCCCACTGCAGACTGAAATTCTGTATCTTTGTCCACCACGGTCAAGGGTTGGTGTGCGGAGGTTATCACCCCGATGGTGCCTTCGGCGAGACCCTCTTGCACCGCTGCCAGGTCCCGCTCGGAGCGCAAGGGGGGTTCTACTTTCATAAAAGTGTCAAACTCACGGCAATCAATGTCGGTCAGTATAAAGTAATGGGGAGAGGTCTCCGCAGTAACCCCCACGCCCATCTCTCTTGCCCGCCGCACCAAATCCACCGAACCGACCGTGGTCAACGGTCCCAGGTGGATGGGGTGTGCGGTCATCCGGGCAAGTATTAAGTCCCGCACCACCATAACCTCCTCGGCAATGTTGGGCACCCCGGGAAGACCCATAATAGTGCTCACATATCCCTCATTGACCACCCCGTCTCCGGCGAGCGAGCTGTCCTGGCAGAAGGAGAACACCGGCAGGTTGTAGATGGCGGCATACTCCAGCGCCCGCCTCATCAGGCTGGAGTCCATAACCGACCGGTAGTCGTCTGAGGCGGCAACCACCCCATTTTTTGCCAAATCCCCCATCTCCGCCAACTCCTCGCCGGCAAGCCTGCGGGTCAACGCTCCCACCGGGAGCAATCTGGACAAGCCCAACTGCTGGGACTTGGCGATGAGATACTCCACCACCGCCTGGTTGTCTATGACCAGGTCGGTGTGGGAACGGACGGCGATTGATGTTATTCCTCCAGCTACCGCGGAAGAACAACCACTGCGAATGGTCTCCCGGTCATTCCGTGCGGGCTCACTTATGTGCACATGGAGGTCAATAAGTCCGGGGCAGAGCACCTTCTCGCCAACCTCAACCACTTCCGCTTTGGCAGGAACCTTCAGGTCCTTTCCCACCCGGCGGATAATCCCGTCTTCCACCAGCAGGTCAGCCACCTGGTCAAAGCCACTCTGGGGGTCTATAATCCTCCCCCTTCTGAAAAAGACCGTCGGCTGGGGTCTTGCCTGCTCGGCGAAGGCGAACATACCTCTTCCCGGGCCCGCCATCACTTCTTACCTCCGGCAAGAAGATAGAGCACAGCCATATTGACCGCCACCCCGTTGGTAACCTGCTCAATTATCACCGAATAGGCTCCGTCAGCCACTTGAGGTGAAATCTCCACCCCCCGGTTCATGGAGCCGGAGTGCATAACCAGGACATCCTTCTTGGCATAGGCAAGGCGCTCCTCGGTCAAACAGTAGAAGCGAGAATATTCCCTAAGGGAGGGCAAGAGAGCCCGATTCTCCTCGGTCATCTCCACCCGTGATAGGATGACGACATCCACCCCCTCCAAGCCCTCTTCCATACTAAAGCTGATATCCACCCCCAACCTTTCTACGCCCGGAGGGATGAGCGTCCTGGGACCGATGAGCACCACATCGGCGCCCATGGTCTTCAGCCCCCAGATGTTGGATTTGGCGGAACGGCTGTGCAGAATGTCCCCGATTATAGCCACCCGCAGACCCTCAATGTAGCCCTTCTTCTCTTTGGTGGTGTAGAGGTCAACCAGAGCCTGAGTCGGGTGTTCGTGACTGCCGTCGCCGGCATTTATGACCGAGGATTTGATCTGTCGGGCTAACTGGTGGGGTGCGCCAGCCATAGAGTGCCGCACCACGATGAAGTCCACGGTCATAGCTTCTATGGTCTTCGCCATGTCGGTGAGCGTCTCCCCGGAGGCGGCGGAGCTTATCAGGGCCGGGATGTTAATGACATCAGCGGAGAGACGTCTGGCGGCAAGCTCAAAGGAGATGCGGGTGCGGGTTGAGGGTTCAAAGAAGAGATTGGCTACGGTCTTACCCCGCAGGACCGGAACCTTTTTAATTGGGCGGGTGGCTATCTCCATAAATGACTTGGCGGAGGTGATGACTGAGTTGATCTCCTCAAAGGTGAGGTGCTGCATCCCCAACAGGTCTTTGGATTTCAGGCTCATCTATTTTTCACATCCCGTGTAAATGTAGATAAAAAAAACGGCTCCTGGCCCTCAAAACTGGTGAAGGCTAGAGCCGTATCGGTCGCTGTGTGCTGGACCGAGAGATGTGGTCCTCCCGGTGGCATCATCTTCTCCTCTCAGAGAGGGCAGAGCGGTGCAAATAAGCTAAATTACCAGATTTATAATATAAAATGGTCAAAAAATCAAGGGTTATTTTTCATTTTTAGGGATTATTCCTGATATAATGCGCAAATGTATTATGCTATAATATTCTAAAAAGACTAAAACCCAAACTGAAAAGTTGCCATGAAAAAACTTGAAAAACAAAGAGTAGCAAATTTGGATTTGAGGGAGCAATTTGCAGAATGGCGCACCCAACTAGCTGTGGAAAGGACCCTTTTAGCTTACACTCGGACGGCAATAGGGGCATTAGCTGCCGGAGTGGGCTTCTTAATCATCTTTGAGCAGGTAATATTCTCAACCATTGGGGCAATATTTATCATCTCCTCGCTGGTGATTTTCGTCTTGGGGTGGATTCGTTTCTTACATCTTCAAAAGGCAATTCACCGAGAATCTCTTGCCAACTCAAAGAGCAATCATAACAACTAGAACATTAATATAACATAATAAAGTTATTAAGCATAAGCAAAATTCCCATATCCTAATTAATCTCCCCAAGAAATTTTAATATCCGCCCCTTATATTCCTCATTTTTGATGTCCATCAGCTCCCTTTTGACGATGATATGCCCCGCCCCGGGCACCCTCCATATCTGGGCTCCATCTGGGGCTAGAGAATAAAGCTCCTCCCCATGAGCCGGCGAGACCATAAAATCGTCCTGTCCGTGAATTATCAGCACGGGGACGGAGAGGTCGGCGATGTAATCTTTGGGCTCAATATCACCAACCGCCACCCCGGTCTGCAGATGGAAGACCGCACAGAGAAACGGCGAAAAAAGCCCCACCGGCAAGCCCATCCCGGCGACAGCACCATCCAAAACCAGCCCCATATCGGCGAAGGAACTGTTGAGCACCACACCCTTCAAGGCTACCATCTCCCCGGCGCCCATCAGGGTAGTCGCCGCGCCCATGGACAGCCCGATAATGAAATAACCGTCGTATCCAAAACAGCCCTCATCCTCCAGGTAGCGGGTCAAACCCAGGAGGTCCTTTCGCTCGTTTGCACCAAATGTGAGATGGGCGAAGAACCCCTGGTCCACGCTCCGATAGTCAAAGACTACGCAGGAATAGCCCGCCTGATGGAGAAAGGCGACATGCCCCAACATACGCTCTTTACTGTCCCGAAACCCGCCGGCGATGATAACCAAGCCCTGCTCCTCCTCCACAGGCATATACCAGCCTAGAAGGGGAACGTCGTCGGTGGATTTGAAGTGAAGCTCCTCATAATCCAGCCCATAGTCCTTTGGGGTTACTTCGTAAGCGGGAGACAGCGGATGGGTGAAGAGATAGACCACGAGAAAGCTCCCCACCCAGAGGAGGACGAAGAGGGAGGGGACGACTATAAATATGGCGTAAAGAACCTTTTTCATAATTGAAACCATACTGGTTTCAGCGAAGCTTAATGGCTATTATCATTTTTCTTGAGTGGTCCCCCCCTCTGATATCTCCACCACAGTCGCAGAACGGAGGTGAAGGCGTTTATAATCTCCGCTCGGCTGAGATTTGATTCACCCCGCCTGCGATTGACGAAGATGGTGGGCACCTCCCCTATCCTTAAACCCCGACGATGGAGCTGAACAGCTATCTCGGAAAGGACGACATAGCCGGAGGCGTCTATGGCTGAGAAGTCAACCGCCTGCAGGGCGGACCTGCGAAAACAACGAAAACCGTTAGTATAATCTTTGATGGGTATCCCCAGAAGCGCCCGGGCATAGAGGTTAGCCAGCTTGGAGAAGATGCGGCGCAGGCAGGGCCAGTTGACGATACGAGAGCTCGCCAGGTAGCGAGAGCCGACGACCATATCATACTCGGAGGTCTTCTCTATCAGCCTGGGGAGTTCGGCGGGGTGGTGGGAGAAGTCGGCGTCCATCTCGCAGATGAGCTCCGCACCGGCAGCCAAAGCCCGCTTAAAACCCACAATGGTCGCCCCGCCCCGCCCCTCCTTCCCCCGGCGGTGGATGACCTCCAGATGGGGATACTCTCCCTGTAGATTATCAGCAAATCTGCCGGTTCCGTCCGGCGAGTTATCATCAACGATTATCAGGTGCAGATTGGGAACTGCCTCATACAACTCGGCGACCATTCGTTCAATATTATCCGCCTCGTTGTAGGTGGGGATTATGAGGGCTATTCTTTTAACACCAACCATTCCAATATCTTCTCCCCTGCCCACCTTCACTCACCAAACTTTTTAAAGAATTCTGCAAAAGTAGCAACTATGTAATCCAGGTCCTCACCGCTGAGGTTTTGGTGAACGCCTATATACAAACCCCTGCGACCCACCGCCTCAGCATTGGGGAACTCCCCTTTCTTATGACCCAGATACTCAAAAGCCGGCTGTTGGGTGGGGATGGAGCCGAATGCGGGACGAGTCTCTATTCCAGAGCACTCAAGGTGTTTTACCAACTCCCTGCGGGTGAAGGGCGCTTCCTCCGACACCATAATTGGGTAGCAGAGGGGGCTTATCCATTCATCCTCACCTTCCTCAAATAGGCCTAGATAATCGCAAAATTGCCCCAGCCCCTCATTGAGGAAGAAGAAGTTCTTACGTCTTGCCTGAACTATCTGGTCAAGTCGTTCTATCTGCTCCAGCCCGATAGCCGCCTCCATATCGTTCATCTTGGCGGAGTAACCGATACGCAGGAAGCTGAAACGAGAATCCTCCAGGTCGCCACCTTGCTCAAAGCGAATTGAGCAGTAACCGCTGTCCACGTTCAACTTGCAGACCGGGCAGGAGCAAGCCCGACCATGAGCTCTGAGGGAACGGAGTATCTCAGCCTGCTTCTCATCTCCTGCCAGCACCGCCCCACCCTCGCCGGTGGTTATAATATGGGCGACATAGAAACTGAAAGCCCCCATATCCCCCATAGTCCCCACCAGCTTGCCTTTATACCTGGCTCCATGGGCTTCTGCGGCGTCCTCCACCACGAACAGATTATGTTTCCGAGCCGACTCCAGAAGTGGGTCCATATCACAGGGGCGCCCGAAAAGGTGAGTGGGAATCATACCCACAGTTTGGGGACCTATGGCCTGTGCCGCCGCCTGAGGGTCAATATTCCAGCTCTTTGGGTCCACATCCACAAATTTAGGCAGATAACCTGCATGAATTATGGCATTGGCTACGGAGATAAAATTCAGCGCCGGAACCAACACCTCTCCCTGCGGTGGATAGTCCAATTGGCGAAAGGAGGCTAAGGCGATGGTATCTGCGTCGGTGCCGGTGGATACCGCCACGCAGTAGTGCATGCGGTGGTATTCGGCAAAAGCTTTCTCAAACAGGCGCACATTGGCTCCACCGGATATTCTCCCCCGCTTCAGAGCATCCACCACCATGTTGATACCCTTTTCCCCGATATCCACCGTGCCGACGGTTATCTTTCTCATAGCCCTTTTCTCTCCGTTTGAAGCAACGACGATATTTAGGTAAAACTAGCATACATCACCTACACTATCAAGTGTGTAAAAATGAGTTCTAAAAAAGTTTGCAATTGACTTACCTTCCACCCTTTGATAGAATTCGCAGATGGTTTACAACGACAGGTTCAGTCACCAGGTATTTCTAGGGCTGGGCTCAAATCTAGGAGAGCGTGAGAAGAACCTACAGTCCGCCCTCGCCCTGCTGACC
>Ga0114919_10004045_pt1 | contig 11791 bp, 11 predicted proteins | sample BlataG_FD_88682 | JGI IMG/M metagenome (GOLD analysis project Ga0114919, IMG submission 88682) | Deep subsurface microbial communities from Black Sea to uncover new lineages of life (NeLLi) - Black_00105 metaG | ecosystem: Environmental > Aquatic > Marine > Oceanic > Sediment | place: Atlantic...
AAACTTCCGCACAGCGCTCCGCCGCCTCCGCAATCCTCGACAAAAAGAACCCCTGGAAAACAACCCCCGAAAAATAATCAATCATCGCAATTTACAGAGCTTTTTCATTTTCCGATTTCAACCCAAAACAGGCTTCTGTCTAAAATAACCTGAAATAACAGAGTACCTACGGGCGAAATCAAACAGGAATTGGACGGGGGGGGGAAGCGTCCATATTGTCCTGCCGGAACACCCTCAAATCCTATTACCTATCTCCCTTTCTCCTGCCTCCCAACATGCACGGGCATCTTCTTGACTACTCCGCTGCTCTTGCCGGCCCAGGAGATGGTGATATATATCTTATTGACAATCGAACGGTGATGAATTATAAGATGCGCGGGCAAATAATCACTCATTTGAAAGGAATGCACTATGAAAAACCAAATATTTATCAAGGCAGTCCTGTTTTGTTCGCTGCTGGTTCTGGTCGTGCCGCCGGTACAGGGCGCAGCCCGGTCGTCTTCGTCTCGCAGAGGAGGATGGGGACTGTACGGCGACTGGCAGGTCAAGGCCGATTTCGAGGGAAGACAGTTCGAATCGATTCTGTCGTTTTCTAGGGACAGGCAGGGCAACCGGACCGGCCAGTGGATTAGTTTCTGGGGACTCAGCGAACTCAAAGACGTCAAGTTCGAAGAAGACCAGCTCAGCTTCTCGCGGACCAGTCGAAATCGGGAAGGTCAATCCTCCACGTCAAAGTTCACCGGAACTATCAAGGATGGGAAACTCTCCGGAACCATCTCGAGCGACAGAGGTCAGTATAAGCTCGAAGGCAAGCGCAGCCCACGAATACCCAGGGCCGTCGGGAGCTGGGAAATAAAGTTCAAGATAGGCGAGCGGGAAATCACCTCAACGCTCGTTGTCAAAACAGTCAAGTCCGACAAACCCGATGAAGAAGACAAGCTCACCGCCGAATGGCAGAGCCAGCGATACGAACACCAGATTACGGATGTACAGTACGAACGGGGAAATCTGACCTTCAAGAGAAAAAGCAAGATTGAGGACCGTCAGTTTGACTCGACCTTTGAGGGGACCATCCAGAGGGAAACAGATACACTTTCCGGCGTGATGAAGTCTGAGCGCGGAGAAATTAAGGTCGAGGGAAAAAGGATTGGCGCTGCGGTTATCGGCACGTGGGACCTTGAAGTCACATCCGAGCGGGGCAGCCGCAAGCAGAGACTGAAAGTCAACCAGGACATGACCGGTCTGTACGGGGCCATTCCCATCAAGAAGGTCAATCTTAAAGACGACAAGGTGAGTTTCAAGATTGTTATGGAATTCGGCGAGCGCAAATTCGAATGGAGCTTTGAAGGAAAACTGGCCGAGTCGAAGGAGCCGAAGGAGTCAACGCTCACAGGAGAATTGAAGACCTCCAGAGGCAGTTCGAAGGTGACAGGCAAGAAAGTTATCCGCACATTCACAAGACGCAGCAGCAGTACCGGGTAGATAAAGCAGATTCCATTGAGCCCGCCGGAGCTATCTTCAGCGGGCTCTTTTTCTATCTCCATCCACTATTTAACTTCGAAATTCGGCATTCTACCCCTTCACTAAACACCTCCAGCATCTCTGTGCCGGCCCCGTGCCCCGGCAGTGTAACTGTCCCAACATGTGTGCTTGATTTTTCAAGACGGGCTTGATATTCTATTGGAAATGAACCTTGGTCCCGATGTATCGGGACAACTAAGCAGGTATATAGGGAAATCCCGGTTAAGAAAAAGAAGACGCAAAATCGTAATCGTAATGAAAAAGGACGTTAATCGCATGGCGGTAAAAACAGGTTTTGACAACGAAAAGTACTTACAGGAACAGACGGAGGCCATCCTTGAGCGGGTCAATCGGTTCAACAACAAGCTGTATCTGGAATTCGGCGGCAAACTTATGTTTGATTATCATGCGGCACGGGTGCTTCCCGGCTTCGACCCGAACGTTAAAATGCGCTTGTTGCAAAAAATACGCGACAACATAGATGTTATTCTATGTATTTATGCCGGGGACATTGAGAGAAAGAAGGTGCGGGCCGACTTCGGCATTACCTATGATTCAGACGCGCTCAAAACAATCGATGACTTCAAGGAATGGGGCCTCGACGTTACGGCCGTGGTCATTACACGCTACGCAGACCAGCCCTCAGCCAAGGCGTTCAAGAACAAGCTTGAACGCAGGGGGATAAGCGTTTATACGCACAAATTTACCAAGGGCTACCCTACCGATGTCGAGACCATCGTAAGCGACGAAGGTTACGGCGAAAACGAACCGATACCTACAAAGAAACCAATCGTAGTTGTGACCGGGCCCGGACCGGGAAGCGGCAAACTCGCCACCTGCCTTTGCCATTTGTACCACGAGTACAAAAACGGGAACGAAGCAGGGTATGCCAAGTTCGAAACATTTCCCATCTGGAATTTTCCATTGAAACATAAGGTAAATGTCGCCTACGAGGCCGCAACGGTCGACCTCAAGGATGTAAACTGCATCGACTATCACCACTTGGAAGCATACAATGAAAAAACGGTCAACTACAATCGTGATATCAAGGCCTTTCCACTGCTGAAAAGAATCATAGAAAAAATCACAGGCAAGGAATCCTTTTACAAATCTCCCACTGATATGGGCGTCAACCGTGCCGGTTTCGGAATCGTGGATGACGAGGTGGTCCAGGAAGCCGCACACCAGGAAATTATCAGGCGGTATTTCAGGTGTGCATGCGAATATGCAATGGGCTTCGTGGACAGAGAAATACTCCAGAGGTCGGAACTTATCATGAAAAACATTGGTGCCGCGGTGGAAGACAGAACCGTGGTATTACCGGCACGACAAGCCGCCCGAAAAGCCGAGGAAACCGGCAAGGGCAATGAGGGTATTTTTTGCGGGGCCGCCATCGAACTGAGGGATGGAACCATTATTACGGGCGGGAATTCTCCATTCATGCACGCCGCGTCGAGCCTTGTTATCAACGCCGCGAAGCATCTTACCGGTTTGCCGAAAAAAATGCATCTTTTGCCCCAGAATATCACGGATTCTATACAATTCCTGAAAAAGGAAATCATGAACGGAAAAATGCTTAGTCTTGACCTTGAAGAAACACTAATCGCCCTGAGCATCAGTACCATATCGAATCCCGCGGCCCAGATGGCTGTCGGGCGCTTGAAGGAGCTCCGGGGGTGCGAAGTCCATATTACTCATATTCCCACAACCGGGGACGAGGCCGGGTTAAGAAAGCTGGGTGTCAATCTTACCTCAGACCCTGATTTTTCTTCGAAAAGTCTTTTCATTAGCTGAACCCCGCCCCTCGTCCGCACTTACGAGTGGCTGGGTGAACGCCGCCACGGTGGTCAAAGTACACAAAGACAAGGTTGAATTTGAGAAGTCCGGAAAGCAATGGTCTCAGGCGATTAACGAACCCCCCCGCCCCACACTGGAAATAGCCCCGGGTGACCAACCCAAAAGTGCCAATCACTGAGGGAGAGATTGGACAGGATTTGAACGAGGATTGAAATCGTATATAATGAGGAAAAGAGTTCCGTTGTGTTTTCTGACGAACGGCATGAAACAAATCCAAAAGAGCAATGAACCTGAAGTTTTACAGGAAACCAAATGGCACAGAAAGTCACAACATATTATCTCGAGATGCTCAGTCCTGATGAGCTAAGGCCCAAGCAGTGCAAGGACCATGCTTTCTGTATAAGGGAATGTAAAACCAAACTTTATACTTATAATCGCTTTCTCTATGAATTAGTTGGAAACAACTGGCAATGGTTTGATAAACGCTCCTGGACGGATGATGATTGGCGGCGATATGCTGAAAACGAGAATCTAAGGACCTGGGTTGCCTACGTTGACGGGACGCCTGCCGGGTATTATGAACTCCAGAAGCAAGAGGGAGATAATGTTGAAATCGCCAATTTCGGTTTGGCAGGGCCTTTCATTGGACAGGGACTTGGAGCGTATCTGCTCAGTCACGCTATTAGCTCTGCCTGGCAGTGGGGAGCAAAACGAGTGTGGGTTCATACCTGCTCGCTGGACCATCCAAATGCGCTAAGAAACTACCTGTCTCGTGGAATGAGGATATTCAAGGCCGAAACCGCAGACAAATGAATAATGTCAACAAACGAAGCGATTACTTCAAATTGACTGTTCCACAAAGACACTCAAAAACAAGCCGTGTTCCAAAATGCTCGCAAATGTATCAATCACCGAGTGGGAAAACGCCTCTCAAATATTTCCCTGCTGACCCCGTGCCTTCGTAGTTTTCTGGTTGAGTTCTATCGCCTGTTTTTGTAGAATGGCGCGCTGGGCTATGCGGGCGGGGTGGTATTAGGCCTCGGCGTGTTGAATCGGAGCATACTACGCATAAGGAGTTTATTATGAGATTGAAAAGATTGCTTTTGGCTTTTGCAGTTGTTGCGATGTTGTTGTCGGTCCAATGCAGCAATCCGAACAAAGCTGCACGGCCCCGGAAGTACAAGTTCGAGGCAACGAGTGAATCTCTGAGCAATTATCAGGTGCCCCGGTGGTATGAGGATGCCAAGTTCGGCATTTATTTTCATTGGGCGCCTTTTTCGGTGGCGGCGTACAAGACGGAGTGGTATCCGCGATGGATGTACAATCCCCCGGACAGGAGGGGCAGGGGCAAGGATTTCATGGAGCACCATTTGAAGACGTGGGGCCCGCTCGACAAGTTCGGTTATAAGGACTTTATCCCGTTGTTCAAGGCAGAAAAGTGGAATCCCGACCGGTGGGCGCGGCTGTTCAAAGAAGCAGGCGCAAAATACGTGGCTTCGGCCGCCGTGCATCATGACGGCTTTGCGATGTGGGATTCCAAACATATACCTTATAATTCCAGGGCGATGGGGCCGAAGCGCGACGTCGTCGGAGAGTTCATAGCCGCCGCCCGAAAGGTGGGTCTCAAGGCGGGGCTCTCCACCCACTACGGCAGGCACTGGGCATACTATACCTTCCGTCCCCAGTACGATAACTGGGACCCCAAATATGAAGGGCTTTACGGGCACAGGCGAGAAGACACCGACCCCCCGAGACCACAGGACGAGCAGCACTGGGAAAACGTCCTGACAGAGCTTATCGACAACTATCAGCCGGACTACATATTTGTGGACGGCGGTATCGGCGACGGCGAGCGAAAATTCAATAAGCCATATTTCAGGCAGGCCTTTTATAATGTCCTCGCTCATTACTACAACAGCGCCCGGAGATGGGACAGGGGCGTAGTGCTTACGTACAAGCGCGAGTTTCTCAAGACCGACCAGGCCGTGGAGGACTTCGAGAGGTCCGGAATGGACCATATACGTCTGTCGTCGAAGTGGCAGACGGACGATAAGATTTCCGTCAGCGGATGGTGCTATGTTGAAAATACCGAGTTCTGGCCCGTCGATTATCTTATCGGCGCGCTGATGGATATTGTCAGCAAGAACGGTAACCTGCTGCTCAATGTCGGCCCGAAACCAGATGGAACACTTCGAAAGGTCGAGGTAAAGACGCTCAAACAAATCGGCAAGTGGCTGAAGGTCAACGGCGAAGCCGTTTATGGCAGCCGTCCGTGGCGACAGTTTGGTGAAGGGACGATGGTGAAAATCGGCGACGACGGCAAGAGCGGCAAAAGTAAAATGGGGCCGGACGCCGTGCGATTCACTGTGCGCGACGGAGTTTTGTATGCCGCTTGTTTCGGCTGGCCCGATTCGCGCAGGTTCGTTATTAAGTCACTGGGCTCCAATCATCCGGTCAGCAAAGACGGCATCAAATCAATCACGATGCTTGGCTCCGGGGAGACGCTGCGATGGAAACAAACGGCCGGCGGCCTTGAGGTGACTTTCCCGAAAGAAAAACCCTGTGACTATGCTTATGTCTTAAGGCTCGTTCCCAAAGGCAAACTGGCGTTTGAATAACGGCCGAAGAACTATAAACCGGAGAAAAATATGCTTATAACAAGACGTGATTTCATAAAAACAACCGCCGGGGCGCTGGGACTGGCGGCGCTGTCGGGCTGGACGCCGACCGAAGCGCGAGCGGACAAAGCAGGTAAACCGAATGTCCTTCTTATCATGGCCGACGACATGGGCTATTCAGACGCCGATTGTTACGGTGGTGACATTCGCACGCCCAATCTTTCGGCCCTGGCCGGAGAAGGTCTTCGGTTCACGCAGCATTACTCTACCGGCCGTTGCTGGCCGTCGCGGGCCTGCATACTGACCGGCTATTATGCACAACAAATCCGTCGTGACACGATACCCGGCATAAAAAAGGGAGCCCGTCCCGCCTGGGCCCCGCTGCTTCCGGAACTGCTCAAACCACTGGGCTACAGCTCGTATCACAGCGGCAAATGGCACATCGACGGCAATCCGATTGACGGCGGATTCGAGCGTTCGTGGGGAGGTGAAAGGAGCGGCTGCGACTGGGACCGCTTCTTCGATTCCAAGCCGTGGAAAGAGGACGGCGTTACCGCACCGGTAAAACCGGGCAGGGACTACTATTCAACAGTTGCGATTGCCGACCATGCGATTCAATGCCTAAAGCTCCACAAAAACAAATACGGCAACAAGCCCTTCTTCCAATACGTCGCATTTTACTCACCGCACTTTCCGCTTCATGCTCTAAAAAAGGATATCGACTCTTACCGCGACGCCTATCTCGAAGGATGGGATGTTATAAGGCAGCAGCGATGGAAACGAATGAAAGAGATGGGGCTGATTAATACGGCTTTGTCCCAGCGTGATACGGATATTGTTCCGGGCTGGAACCTCAAGCCGGCTCAACTCAAAGCCAGAATCGGGCCGGGCGAGGCGGCAAAGGCGGTGGCCTGGGATACACTGACCGAAGAGCAGAAGAGATTTCAGGCCACAAAAATGGCCATCCATGCCGCGATGATTACACGGATGGACCTGGAAATCGGGCGGGTCGTACAACAGCTCAAGGATATGGGCGCTTACAAGAATACGTTGATACTCTTTGCAAGCGACAATGGGGCCAGTGCCGAGCAGATAATCAGGGGCGATGGCCACGACCCGGCGGCGCCAATGGGCTCGGCAAAAAGCTATCTTTGTCTCGGGCCGGGCTTCTCAACAGCAGCCAATACTCCTTTTAGACTGCATAAACACTGGAACCACGAAGGGGGTATCTCCTCGCCGTTGATTGTCCATTGGCCCAAAGGCATTTCCGCTAAAGGTGAACTCCGGCATGACCCGTCGCATTTTATTGATATAGCCCCCACGATTCTGGAATTGGCCGGAGGCGCCTGGCCCAGGAAGATTAAGGGGCTGCCGGTCCCACCCAAGCCCGGCCAAAGTCTTGTCCCGGCTTTTGACGCCGATGGAACCGTAAAGCATGAGAGTCTCTGGTGGTCTCATGCCGGCAACCGGGCAATTCGCATGGGGGATTGGAAATTGGTTTCAAAGGGCGGCCAAAAAGGCAAGTGGGAGCTTTATAATCTCAGGGTTGACCGCTGTGAGATGAACGACCTGGCATCGGAACATCCTCAAAAAGTCAAGCAGCTGGCGCAGCGATGGGAGGATATTGCCGAAGGTTTCCGTAAAACCCTGAGCTTAGAAACGGAGCGTAAATAGAATTCTGCACGCTTTCCGCATCGGGCGGGACACTCAAATAAGGATGGTCTTGTTGACAGGGCTGTATGACTGATAAAAAGGCCCTTGCGATGAGAAAAAGCAGTGAATTTTTGGTTTTGGGGCGGACAAGGGCGGTATATTTTATTAAAATAACTGGATATGAACTTGACTTCAAAGGGCAAATTTGCTAAAATACACTTTGTAGTGGCAGGCGCTTAGTGCTAAGCATAGGCTATCTCAGGGATGAGTAAACCAGATTTCAAAAATGGCTACTTTACTATCACAGACTATGCTAATCGCAAACTTGAATTGCCGCAACATGCTTGGAACCACATCATTGAAGAGAGGAGAAGGAGTTATTTCGAGCGTTTCTTTGATAAGCTTGAACAAACACTGCAAAAACCGACAACAGTTAAAAAAAGTACGAAAATGCCTAATGTTGTAATTTATGAGAGGCTTTTTGACGATTTCTATGTTACAGATACTTTTTTCGCACGTGCATATATAAACGTGATTGTGAATTGGAAGACGCAGCGAATATTAACTGCTTACTCAAGCAAAAAAGCCAAAAAGGGGCGGATTTTATGGCCAAGAAAAAGATAGAAGTCAGGCATCGCTATGACAAGGAATCAGATGTGCTATACATTCGTTTTGGCGAGCAAGAGCCTACACATATTGAGAACCTTGATGACTTCTTACTTCTGGAAATAGGCTGGTTCTCCGGATTGCCAAGAGGTATTCGTATTATAGGGCCTAAATACCATAAAATATCCTCTGTTCAATTAACTATGGTGGTACAACGGATTAAAAAACAAGTTCGTGAGCTTGTGGAAAGTCAACGCAAGCTCCTCAAGGAACAGGTCCCCCTATACACTGACTTTTGTAATTCGATACCCGATTTATTAGCGGCAGTCCATTAAAAAAGCTAAGCTCTTATTGGATTCGCACAGACTAATATCAAACCCACACTATCCCCTCTATAAGCGCCAAGTAGCCGTAAAGACTATTTCACAGTTCTATCGGCGGCGAACTCATTCCAAGATAGCCAATAAGTCCAACCAACAACAGTTCGTCGATTCTACGAGCGCAACCTGGCCGTGGAAGTGGATTTGGCAGATTGTGTGGGGCGGTTTAATGCCCTCTCTTTCTTACCATTACCGCACCCAGGCCAAGAAGTAAAAGCGCGGCCGGCTTGTCCGCCGAAGCAATGGGCTGTTCTAAGCCTGGCGCCGCCTGCGTCGTAGAACAAGAAAGAAGCCGCCCAGACCCAATATCACAGCGGAGGCGGGCTTGTCCGCCGAAGCTGTCGACTGTACCAACCTATTGGCGCCTGCGTCGTAAGGCAAGAAAGAGGCTACCCAACCCCAACATCACTGCGGAGGCGGGTTCGGGCACAAGGACGATTTTTCCATTGTTGCCGATACGAAAATCGTTATTGAGTAAGTCGCCGCTTGCCAGTATGCCAGTCAAATATCTGCAAGGTTCAAAGGAGTAATTGCTTCCAACTATACTTATAAGTTCGCCATAACCAAACGGCTGTCCATCAACGGCAAAATCCGAGCCGTGTATCGTTAAGGTGCTGGAATCGCTTACTCTCAATTCTTGGCTTACCGACCCACCAAACATTGTTATTTGGCCCTGGTTGCAGGCCGATAAGCGCTCGCCAATCGACCCACCAGACATCGTTACTTGACTACTGTTTTCAGCCGATAAGCAACCGCCCATTGACCCGCCGGACACATCTATCCGACTACTGCCATAAGCGTGCAAGCTATAGTCTATTGACCCGCCAGACACATTTATCCGGCTGCTGTCATAAGCCTGCAAGCAACTGACTATCGTCCCGCCGGACATAGTTACCTGGCTTCTGTCATAGGCATACAGGCGCCTCTCCATCGACCCACCAGAGATAATAACCTGGCTTCTGTTATAAGCCCGCAACCCCCCCTTGCACGCCCGCCGAGAATATTTATGATGCTGTCCTCGTAACCGTTCAGTGCAGAGGTTATGCTTCCGTCAAGCATGTTCACTGTAGTTCCCATGCCGGGCGATTCATAGTCAACCCATACTTCATCATTGATTAGGTAATCAATATCGTGTATCAGGCCGTCTTTGAACTCAATCACAGCCATAACCGGCGATACGCTCAAAAACAAAACTACCACCGCCGCCAGAATTTCTACTCTTCTGCATTTCATCACTGAACTCCTCTTTTGTTTTGAACGTTTTTTCGCAGCAAAATGCTATTGCGTGGGAAAGCTCAAAATGAAAGACTCGCACGCCTTCTCACCACTCCTCCTTGAGCAATAAGTAATTTACCAAATGCAAAGAGTCTTGTCAAGTAAAAAGTCCGGAAAAAGGCGTATTTTACTTAAAATCCCGCAGTTACCACGTATTTTTGGGACTCCGCCGGAAGGCGTCCTGTGGATTGACAAGAAGGGTTCAGCGTTTTCTTATCACCATCACTACACCCAGGCCGAGGAGTAAAAGCGTGGCCGGTTCGGGTATGTAATTTATGTCGCCCTGGATTTGTGCTCCATAGATAGTCCGGTATGGCGGTCTGTTCAGCACCTCGGCCGGCGCCCCGAAACTGTCATCCCGGGGCCAATAACCGTAACCATACCACAGCGGATAGCAGACGTGTCCCAATATGTAGCTCCTTCCCCCCATCAGGTTATACTGCCATTTGTCTAAGTAATAATATTGGCCCTCATCTAACAGGTAGTATTGCACCCTGTCAATGTAGTCTCCCGGCTGTAGCTCACTACCCCAGCCGCCGTAGCCATCGGTCCCGGCCCGCTCATAGCAATCCCTCGCAGCCCCAAAATACGGAGTCCACCCTAAACCGCCTAACACAGGCCCGTAAAGGACTCCATACATTCTGCGAGAATGGAACCATACGGCAGCACCTGTTCCCTCGAAGTTATCCGCTTCTTTGGCCCAACGAAATGGTTCGCCGCCGCCCCACGCACTATAGAAGCGGTTCCCCAACAAGTAGCTGAATCCTCCAAGCAATTTGTATTGTACTTCGTCGAGGTAATAATATCGCCACTTATCGAGCCAGTAATACCAGTCCCTGTCAATGATATGACCCGGCAAGAAATTACCGGTTTCAAAGATGTAACTTCTAAATAGCGATTGCTCTATGGGGCCGACCCTCATATCCACATTAAATTTGCTTTGGCCCTCGCTTATTTGCGGACCTCCACGCCAAACGTCCGAGACATCGTAGCCGACATAGTAGCCGGCTCGACCAAAATTGACGTATGCAGCATCGGCCGGCTGGGCAAAGCCGAACAGAGTTACGGCTGCCAAACCGATTTTTAGCAGTCCCTTTGCGGGCAGGTGCGCAACAGTTCTCAAGCCCCGGCGGGTCGGCTCACAGACTAAACTGCCGAACCGGCTTACGACAGAAAGGGCAGCTGCATCAGCAGCTCTCCCTTCGTTTTGGCGTGTGAGTTTGACACGGTCACTCAAGTAGTCATGATTTTCTGTCCGCGACCTTTCCTGGGCGGCAGCTAACTTCGCTCCGGTCTTATCATCCATGATTATGACCTCCAGAATCCTTTCCGAGCCATCAGGACCGATAGGTTAAGTCCTATAATTATGTCTATTAAGCCATTTGTAATGGCCTGTCAACAGGAAAATCTTAAGAAATGCCATTTTTCCTGATTCATGCCCAAGCCCCCATGGCTCAAGTCTGAATTACCCCCCCCCATCCGCAACCATAGTCCTGAGCACCGCCGAACGGTCGAAGGGCCGCAGCCCAATAATCAATTACTCAAACTGACCGATTCGTAGTGTCATCCCTGCACCTGCTTTTGCAGGTGTAAACTTGTCCCCGCGAAAGCGGGGAACTAATCAATAATCATTCATCAATATTGGAGCGAAGCGGAAATCTGCCTGTGGCCAAATCAATTAAAAAAGGGGCATACACCGAATTGGCGTATGCCCCGTTAAATCACTAATCCTCTAATATCTGCCTTTCACTATCCTATGGCCACAGCTCCTCATCAAGCCATACATCGAGCAGCCGAGCATAGTCCTTGAAGTTGACAATCTTCGAGTTCATCGGCTCTTCATCATAAACGTTAGCGACAGATTTCACCTTATTGTATGCCTCGGCAATACCCACAATGCTCAGAATCTCGCCCTGCGAGAGTTCCTTATCGTAGAGGCGG
>Ga0114919_10004046_pt1 | contig 11790 bp, 17 predicted proteins | sample BlataG_FD_88682 | JGI IMG/M metagenome (GOLD analysis project Ga0114919, IMG submission 88682) | Deep subsurface microbial communities from Black Sea to uncover new lineages of life (NeLLi) - Black_00105 metaG | ecosystem: Environmental > Aquatic > Marine > Oceanic > Sediment | place: Atlantic...
CCAGCAAGACGGCCACAGAGGAGAGGGCGTCTGATCGATGATGCCATGCGTTGGCAACAATCGCTGAGCTTTTTATGCGCCGTCCGATGTGTATTGTGCAATGATAGAGAGCTTCTTTCAAAGCGATGGACCCGCCAGCTCCAACCAGGGCCAGCCATGTGGGATGATATTCAGTGTGATGGTGGATATTCCAGATAGCCTTTATCCCCAGATATAGGGCCGTGGCGATTAAGGCTAGTCCCACGATGTAAGATGCCAGGGTCTCGATGCGAGCGTGACCAAAATGATGTCTCTCATCAGGGGCCTTTCGGCCCATCCTGAGGCCGAGCAGAACCACAAAATCGGTAAAGAGGTCGGAGATGGAGTGGACCGCGTCAGCGATGAGGGCCTGGCTCTGGCCGAATATCCCGGCCAAGAACTTGAAAAGAATTAAAAAGGCATTGACCAGGGCCCCGACCAGCGTAACCGTCCTTCCAGCTTTGGCTGACTCTGTCTTAGATTTAAGCATAGGTTTTTCCAACCGTGGCAGCCTCCGTGTTTGTTATTGCATTACGGCCCCGCATCGGCCCTATAAAATCGAATCATAAAGGTGCGAAAGGGTTCAGACTATAAGTTACAGCGTTAATGGGTTAGCACTAAATTGTCAACTTATCTCACTTAATGTATCAAGTCTATAATATGCAGGATAGGATCTTCAAAAAATTTTTATAATGTACCTCAGGGAAAGAAACAGAATAACAATGCCAAGTATCAGCTTTATTGTTTTGGCTGGGAAATATTTTTGTAACATCGCACCACAGCATATTCCAAGTAAACCACCTATTCCAAAAAGAATACCTAACCTCCAATCAGGGCCTATGGCGAGGCCCGTATGGACATACATGTGCGCCATTATGGTATAAAATATCACTCCTACATTTGATGTGAAAAATGTGCCCAGCAGTGTAGCTCCAGTGATGGTGTAAACCGGAAGATTAAAGATCGCTATTAGAGAGGGAGCGATATGGAACCACCACCTATCCCACAGATCCCCCCGACGATTCCAACTACGAAAGCGAACACAAATAGTGCAATGGTATTGAACGAAAAGGTTTCACCATAAAATTTATATGTGTATTCCATCAATGAAAACTTGACCGTCCTGATTACCCCATCGCCTCTCGGGCTGGCTTCTTGTAGCCCATTTATCTGACTTGATCTTTTCTTGCAATTTTCCTCCAGTGCATTTGTCTTAGCTTTCTGTGCTCCATCTCTTGGTGTCAAATCATAGAGCAATCTTACTGCAATATAAAGGAGGACGCATCCGACAAAGAACTTGAAGTTTTTGGGATCAAGAAGGTACTTGATCCTGAATATAGTCCCTATGAACACCCCTGGCAGTGTACCCGAAATAATGACCCAGACAAGCAGCCATGCCATCCTTCCTTCTTTGATGTATCTGTAAACGCCGCTTGGGATAGCAACAATGTTGTAAACCAGATTTGTAGGACTAACCGAAGGGCTGGCAAATCCGAGCGCGCTAACTTGAAAAGGGAGTAGCAAAAAAGCCCCTGAGACACCGCCCATTGAAGTGAAAAAGGAGACTACAAAGGCAACAATGAACGGGATTAGTGGAAAAACATTGACCCCTGAAGTTGGGAAATACATGAGACTCTTCCCCACACACATGCAAGTAGATTCTAATTGACTACCATAAAGTCCTATCAAGATGAAATAATAATACGCCCCTGCGATAAAATGGTTGATAGACCACTAATAATATTTATGGCATTTTTCACCAAAGGTTCTCATTATCATCCCCCACACATGTGCCATCGGGCCACACAACGAGTTTGAATCCTACCCTGGCCGGCGATGCGCTCTGCACATCGGTAATAGTCGCCAGGGCCACAGGCTGCCGGTTTTGGATAGCCGTAGTCAATTCCTTCAAGATGTTCAACATCCTCCTCCCTCCAGCAATGGTCAATCATCCATTTTCTCATTCAAACGTCCTTTGATTTCGAATACAATATAGACATTGTCAAAGGGGACTTCTTTGTTTATGGGGGCTTTCATCAGCAGCCTGCCATTCTCTGAAAAAAATATTAGAGAAAAGGTAGAGTGCCAAGAGGACAAATATCCCATCTCGGATCATATACAAGCACATACAGAGGTCTAATGTAGCTTCCTGGCTTGTGGTGAAGCAACCACAATGGATGTCCAGGCCGCGTGCCAGGTTAAATACCAAGGCTCCGAAAAAGGTCACCAGAAGAAGATTGCTCAATAAGACTGCCCCCGGGAGCCAGAGACCCAGGATCAAGAAGACACCTAAGAGCAATTCCAGCCATGGAAGAATGATGGTTGTGAGATTGATAAGTGCGTCAGGTAGAATCTTGTAATTGTAGACTGCTTCTGCAAAGGCCGCTGGATGAAGGATCTTATCTACACTGGCATAGATAAACACGCCCCCCAGAATCAACCTTACTACAAAAGGGAGAACCTTTGCCTGATACCATCGCCTACTTTTTCCTGATTCATGGTCTGGAGCGTGAATGCCCTGGGAATAATCAGGAAGGGAACCGTCGGCATTTTCGTGTAAACGCTTCATTCGTTTTTCCTTTTGGTCTTCTCTCTCGAACCGGGTTTTCATCTTTAAGAAGTGGTGAGACTTTTAAGATTCACCCTGACAGGGGCCCTTTTCAACAGGGAGATGTTGTTCTACCCAAAGACTCCAGCCGTTTACCAGAACCCGGACGTTTTCATATCCCCTGTAAAATAAATCCAGGGCTAAATCCTTACTCTCAGGACAGCTTTCCCCGTCACAGTAGACAATGAGCAGGGCATCTTGATGGATATCTGCCATCACTGTGTCGAAATGTTCGTCCACTGCATTCCAGGGAAGATTGCGAGCACACAGAATGTGCCCATGCTCGTAGAGTTCACTGGAGCGTGCATCAAGAAATGTCGCACTCTGGGACGAGCAAAGCTCTCTGGCTTCCTCGATCGGGATTACCATGCTCTCCCCGGACTCCAAGGTCAATCGCGCTTCCGGAGACCAGTCAGCCACCAGAGGTAGCCGGTCGGAGCGGATTTGATTGACCATAACCCCTATGATGACCGCTAAGAGAACAATCGCCCCCGCTTGTCGGACCATCCGCAACCCAATTCTTTTGACTCTTTCCGTTTCCGCCATTTTCTTCATGATTCCTACTCATATGACAGATATCGGTTGGACATTCCATGCGCCATGGGATATATCGCAACAGCCATAGATGATCATCCTGACCCTTTTTTAACCTTAAGGAACCGGCCCCTTATCATTATGTTAATTACCGGTTTTTCAGGATAATTGGTCTTTAGTTTTAGAAACCCTCGATAGGTCTGCGGGGGGCCGGGGATGCTGGTGAATCGGATCTTGAATATTCTGCCTTTTTCGATTTCCTTCACCGTATACGTCAATTTCTCCTCAAGATTAAACTGGCTTGGAGACAATGTCAGGGGCTTGTCCAGCCCGGACCTGATCTCAATCACCCTGGTGACGCTCTGTCCTTCCTTGCCCCACAAATTGACATAACGCGAAGAGAGATAGATGGGAACCTTGACAAAGGCCTTTACCTCCAAATGAACCACATTCCGCCTTGGATCGTTCGTATTAACTTTGGCGCTCCAGCGGTGGGCTCCCTGGTAACCTTTTGTCCGTACCCGAATGGTGATCTTTCCCTCCCCGCCGGGGGGGATACTCCTGTCAAAGGAGGCAACGGAACAGCCTCAGCCCGGTCTCACTCTTATTATCTTGAGTGTCTCATCACCATGGTTGAGGACTTTAAAGAAATGCTCTACGACTTCCCCTTCCATGACCTCCTTAAAATCGAATTTCCGCTCCTTCAGGACTATCTTTGGCCCCCGCCGGGCCTCCTGGGCGACAGCAGGATAGCAATAAAGGGAGAGTAGAGCGATACAGATAATTCCAACAAGCCAACGTCTTCTCATAGGTCTGTCCTTCATTATTTGAGTTTTGCTTTATTATATCGACAAAATTCCTGAAACTTAACTTCCATTTTACGATTGAATTTGGTATCAGTTCTTTTAAAATCACCAAAAGTTTTAGTTTTTAAATCCTTCCACAGGGTCTCCCTGGGTGTCGAGGTGGGACTTGAGTCGGTTTTGCTGTCCCTTCGCAATTTTGTTATATACTGCTTGGTTTAGGAATTTAAACGCCTCAGCTTCATCCTCCTCAATGATGATTCTCTCCAGTTTCATCAACTCTTTCTCATCAAATGCAATGGCGATTTTTTTTATCTCTAACATCTTCCCTCCTCCTCTATTTTCTCAGAGTGCCGTCACTTTATGGGAAAACCAGTGGGTAGTGTTCAGACAAATCTTTACCAACATAAGCATCACCGGCACTTCAATCAGCACCCCCACAACGGTTGCCAGAGCCGCCCCGGACGAAAGACCAAAGAGCATGATGGCCGTTGCAATGGCCACTTCAAAATGATTGGAAGCCCCTATCATGGCTGATGGGGCCGCATCCTCGTAGCGTAATCGGAGCAGCCTCGACAAACCATACCCGATCCAAAAAATGAGGTTGGTCTGTATGAAAAGCGGGATGGCAATCCAGAGGATGGTGAGTGGGTTGGATATGATCACTTCTCCTTTAAAAGAGAAAAGAAGCACCAGTGTGATCAGCAAGGCAACAATGGTGATGGGCGTTAAAATATGAATAAATTTCTGCTTGAACCAATCTTCACCCTTCGCCTGAATGATCGTTTTTCTGGAAATATAGCCTGCCGCAAGAGGGAGCGCCACATAGATGCCTATGGAAAGTACCAGGGCCTGCCAGGGAACAGGAAGCCGTCCCACGCCCAGAATAAACCCTCCAAGAGGACCATAGAGAAAAAGCATGGTGAGGGAGTTAATGGCCACCATGATTAGTGTGTGCCCGTCATTTCCCTTGGCTAGAAAACCCCAGACGAGAACCATCGCAGTACATGGGGCAATCCCCAAGAGGATGCAGCCTGCAAGATAGCTCCGCCAGAGGGGCACCTCTAACACCTTGGCCCCATTTACCAAGACCACCTTTCCAGCACCGTGCGTGGCGCCTACAGAGAGATCAAGCCCAAGGGGCATCTTCACATAATCCACCGCCTCAGGACCAATAAGGGCTAGAAATGCGGTGCCGAGAAAGAAGATGGAAATGGCATACATGGTAAACGGCTTGATTGCCCAGTTAAGGACCAGGGTAAGACCCACCGGCTTTACATTCTTTCCGGCCCTGAGCACTTCACCGAAATCGATTTTCACCATGATGGGGTACATCATAAAAAAGAGGCAGATTGCTATGGGGATTGAAACAACAGGCGCCTCTCCTACGTAAATGGCCAATCCGTCCAGGTACTTTGCCACTCCTGGGGCCACTATTCCCAGCATGATGCCTACCAAAATACAGAGGATCACCCAGATAGAAAGATACTTCTCTAAGAAGCTAAGTCCTTTTGATTCCTGGGTGACGCTTGCTTCATTTGCCATAATTTACCTCACTAAAAGAATTCGGTTATTTTTTTCTTTTCTACTGTAAAAAAGGGTTAACAATAAAATAGAAACCCAAAATTCCAATAACTGCTCCTGCTCCTCTCCGAAACCAGTTCCCGGCCCCTTGCCAGCGACTGTTTTCCAGCAGACCTGTAACCGCAGCCGTGGAACTGCCAGCCACCATGATGGGCAGGCAATGCCCGATTGCAAAAAGCAGGATAAAAAGAACCCCTGTTGCCACTTTCTGTTGGATGGTAATAATCGCAAGGATAGGAGCAATAAAGCCAAAAGCACAAGAACCCGAAAGAACCCCGTACGCCAGGCCAAGGCCGAAGGCTCCAAAGATCCCTTTAAGATTAAGGCGATATAAAAGACTTCCCGACATGGAGCATCGTTCCACTCCAAACATCCCCAGGGCCACCCAAATGAGTACCAACCCCACCAGAATCTGCCAATAGTTTCCGACATCGCCCAACATGCGGCCTAACAGCGCACAAATGATCCCTATCAGGGCAATGGTAATAAAGAGTCCGGAGGAAAAGGCCACAGAATAGTAACCAGCCTCTCTGGGTCTCAAAATCTGCTGCTGGCCACCCACATAGGCCACAATCAAAGGGATGGAAGCAAGATGGCAGGGGCTGAAGACCACGCTGATCATGCCCCATAAAAAGCACCCCAGGGCGGCAATAGCGGTTCCCCCAGCAATCCACTCATTAACGGTCAGAAAAAATGTTTCCAGCATGTATATCTCGTTTTACTCTCACTCAGTAGCTTCTGTTTGATTTTCTTGTGCCTTCCATTTTATGATAGGTCATCATGGGTTAATTCACTCCCATTTTCCTTAGCTGCTCTATGATCGCCTTTTTGCTCATGAATCCTTTATGACGGTGAACCTCTTTGCCATTTGAATCAAAGAAGGCCAGAGTGGGAATGATTTGTATTTTATGTGCTCTGGCAAGGTTCTGATATTTGTAAACATCGATTACAAGAACTTCGGCCTTCCCTGAATGCTCTTTTCTGATTTCCTTAAGTATGGGTCTCATTTGACGGCAAGGGATACAGGAATTGGACCCAAAATCTACCAAGACGGGCCTGCCGCTCTTCAGGGCCTTTGAAAAAGCCTCCTCTGTATTCGAGTCAGGTGGTTTGGCTGCGATCTTTTGTAAACGGTCGTGGTTGATTTCAATCCTGGCGCTTTTACGGAGGTCTCTAATGAACTGCTCTAACTGTTCCTGTTGTTTTCCCTGCCGGATTATTTGTTCGATCATAGGAGCCACCTGTTCCAGTGGCTTTCCTTCCATTCGATCCTTGTAGTTTTCATAGAATGTTTCCACTTCTTGTTGGCTAACAGCGTGAACAGAAGCAAACCTTTTCTCCAGGAACTCTTTGATCAATGCTTCATCAGATGATGCGGAGGCTTCCTGGCCTTTCTTTTCCTTAGCCGATAATAGACCCTGTTTTCTCGCCTCCTGCAAGACGAGCCTCCTTATGATCATTCCTTCAAGGAATTTGGCCGGATTTTCCCTGAAGATTCCCCTGTTCGGTTCTTTGACTTTGCTTATTTCTTGATTAAAGCGGTCAACCTTAATTTTTTCCCCATTCACCACAGCAAGGACTTGTGCGTCACTCCCTCCAGAATAGGCCAAGTAAAAAAGAGACACTCCTCCCAACAAAATGATTACAATTGCTCCAGTGATAATGCTTCTTCGCCTCATCCTTCCCCCGTATGATTTACTTTATTCTCTCACTCTCGTTCGCAAATCCTTATGATCGCCTCCCCGGTCTTCTGAAATTCTGCCTCCGTGTATACAAAGGGGATGTACATAAATCATCTATTGTATGAATGCCATTAGCCGCAGCAGCTGCTCGAACCGGTTTTAGCCATTGGAAGAACGGGCCGCTCTCTGCTACAGGCCTCCTTGATGGCCTCTTTGACCTTCTGAATCTCTTCTTTTCTCAAGTCAAAATCCTTTTTCTTTTCTATTCCCAGATCGGTCAAAACAAGATAGGCTTTGATGGGAACTTCAACATGTTCTAAAATCGCCCTGGCACAGCCCACAGGGCATCCATCAATAGCCACCATCTGAGGAATATCTTTTGCTGACTGGATAAAGCCACTCAGGTGGCCACCTATACCTGCCAGACAAAACATCTTGCCAAACCTTTCCCGGGTGATTTCCACAGCGGCTTGATTGGAGAGCTGGCCCACGTTTGACCCTCCGGAGCAGGCCAGGATCATAATGTTTCCGCTCGGCGCACAACATTCATCAGACATCTTTTCCCCTCCTTTTACATTTAGTTTATTTTTTGATCCACGTCATAATCTCCCGCTTTTCAGGGATCTTGCCAACACTCTTGACCTCGCCGTCAACCACCACGGCTGGGGTCCCGAAGACGCCGTATTTGGCAATCTCCATGACATCGGTCACCTTATCAACTTGAGCATCCAGGCCTGCCTCGGTAACCGCTTCTCTGACATTTTTCTCGGTCGCCTGGCATTTCGGACATCCCGGACCTAATACTTTGATTTCCATCTTTGATTTTTCCTTTCTATGATTCTTTCAGTTACCTTTATCCCACCATCCTGCCGTAACATATTCCGGCAATAGTTGACAGGATTACAATAATGCCACAAAAGGTGGCTGTCTTCTTAACCCCCATGACACCTCCTATCACAAGCATGTTGGGGAGCGACAGGGCAGGACCTGCCAGAAGCAGAGATAGGGCCGGTCCTTTACCCATGCCTGCGCCGATAAGCCCCTGAAGAATAGGCACCTCAGTAAGTGTGGCAAAATACATGAGGGCACCGGAGACCGAGGCAAATAGATTTGCCCACAGGGAATTTCCACCCACCAGAGTCTGGATATAATGCGCAGGAATCAAAGCGGGATGTCCTGGTCTGCCTAGCATGAAACCGGCAACCAGCACACCTGCTCCGAGAAGCGGAAAGATCTGTTTCATGAATCCCCAAGTTGATTGCACCCAGTTGATACATTCGTCTTTCGTGAACCAAGTCTTTAGCATCAAGGCTAACCCGATGAGCAAAGCGATGGCGATGTACCATTTGGCAGCAAACATGGCTTGCCAGAACCCTGTCGCGCCCGCTGCCGGTTTGGCAAAGGCAGCAAAGATCAGAATCAAAACCAGGATTAACATGAAGAGAGCATCCTGAATCAAAGTTCGCCCCTTGGCTTCCTCATCCGGAAGATACATCTGGCCTGTCGCACGAGAGGCATCCTCCTTTCGGAATATAATTGCCATAAGCAGCCCTGTGATCACTGCGAAAAGGATCGCACCGATTGCCCTTGCCAACCCAAGTTGCCAACCCAGGATCCTTGCTGTCAACACAATGGCCAGGACATTGATAGCCGGACCGGAATAAAGAAAGGATGTGGATGGACCAATCCCGGCTCCCCGGGTATAGATCCCAGCAAACAGCGGCAAAACCGTGCAGGAACATACGGCTAAAACAGTTCCGGAGACAGAGGCCACAGAATATGAGAGAATTTTCTTAGCTGTGGCCCCGAAGTACTTGAGAACGGAAGCCTGAGAGACGAACACTGCAATAGCGCCTGCAATAAAAAAGGCGGGAATGAGACAGGTCAAGACATGCTCCCTGGCATATTCCTGGAGCATCATAAAGGCCTCAAGCCCGGATTGACGTATAGTAAAATTCCCCCAGGGAATAAAGTAGCACGTGAGGAAAATGAGCACGATGAGCAGCAGCTTGGTTCGTTCTTTCATAACAATTTTTCCTAACGAATACTGTAGTGTTAAATGTAATATTTGATAAATCTAAATAATAATATAATGATATAGTTATATTAAATGGGCAAAAAAATTTGCTATTTTTTACATATATCTTCTCTTCGAATAGTGGGAAGCTTTTCCAAAAGATCGGCGATCTCTTCATCATCCTCAATCCAGTGCCTTAGATTTCCTAAAAGGCTGGCCACATATGGACTGCCACTCCCGTCTGTAAGGTGATAATTCACCCACAACCCGTCTTTCTGGAAACTGACCAAACCGGCATCCTCGAGTAATTTCAGATGCTTCGAAACAGCAGGCTGAGAGACTTGTAATGCTTCTCGCATCTCGCAGACACACATCATTTTATGTTGTAGCATCTTTATGATTCTTACCCGATTTGGATCGGAAAGTGCTTTCATGACCTTAATAAAAGCTTTCACTTGAAACTCCTGAAATATTCCTATCAGGAGATATATTGATTTCCCTCATACTTGTCAAGAAAATTTAGTGCTGGTTAACTCGGAGTAGATACCGAACAATCGGGTACCATCTTGGTGCTCAAAAACTTCTTGGCTTCATCTCAATCTTAATAGGCTTTCCAGAGCACAGAAATAGGTGTAGGGGTTCTTGGGCCAGAATCCAGATGTTTTGCCTGGCCTCTTGCATGCGGGCCATGTACAAACTGCCCATTACTGCTGCGCCGTAAATTAGAATGTGCGCTGAAGCCTCCTTATTGGTATTTACTGGCCAGAAAGTCTTTTGCTCAGGAACTTGAGCGGTTATTGACCGACTAACAACTGACCGCCCTTATTCTCGTTCAGCCTTCTTCAAGAGATCGTTTTGTGAGGGCAAGGTAATATTCCATAATACCGTCTACAAGGCAGTAACAGACGCATGGCCCATCAACCTCCCCCTGTATCCAGCCTGTCTCTTTCAAGGCCTTCAGGTGCTGCGAGACGCTTGACTGTGCTAGAGGAAGGGCATTAACAATGTCACCGCAAACACATCTTGCTTCCGGGGGTTTATTTGCGAGCATACGCACTATCTCTACACGGGCAGGGTGTGCAAGCCCTTTGGAGAGTTCAGCCAATCTTTTCTTGCAAGCCTCAGGAGATGTTTTGTAAAGCTCTTTGATGGTCACTGAATTGCGCCTACACGTATTCTCTTTTCCTGTCATCAACAGCTCCTTGAGTTGTGGGTTTCCTGGCTTTTATGTATGCAGAAAATACCATATGCTCAGTTCCCTTTCCGGCGTTCCAGCTCTTGATTACTTGTTCGCTGTTGTCTTTCCTTGTAATTGAGATAGTTTTAAAACCCAATCCATTCAGAATCTGTCTCACCTCATCGGGTGAGATGGCCCCGGTGATTCACCCAGTGTAAGCTGATGGGTCGTTTTTGATTTCCATCGGGATTTCCCCTGTAGATAAAACATCGGATAGGCTGATTCGGCCTCCGGGCTTCAAGACCCTGAAAATTTCGCTATAGACAGCTCTCTTATCTGGTGAAAGATTGATGACGCAGTTTGACATCACCACATCCACTGAATTGTCCGGAACAGGCAGCTTTTCTATCTCCCCCAATTTGAATTCGACGTTGCTGAGATGAAGTTTTTCTGCATTCTTCTTTGCCTTGGTTATCATTTCTGGTGTCATATCAACGCCAATAACCTCTCCCGCTAGACCCGCACTTTTCGCTGCCAGAAAGGCATCAAAGCCAGCCCCGCTCCCTAAATCGAGTACGGTTTCACCGGGTTTCAAATCCGCCATGGTCACGGGGTTTCCACATCCAAGGCCGAGATTGGCTTCCCCCAATCCGATAGCAAGTTGATCATTCGTATAGTCAAGCTTTTTACCAAAATCTAAGATGTCCACTGGGTTTGACGATCCACCACAACAGTCCCCTGAACAGCCACACTCAGCAGACTGGGCAACCTTGGCATAGCGTTTCCTCACCATATACCTGATTTTGTCCTTTGATGATTCCACCTTACCTCCTTATATAATCGTTTATCGTAGATATACGATTATAAAACCGAAAGGTTTCTCTGTCAAGCGCTCTTTTTATTCGTGAAACAAGAAGCGATCAGCTTCCAAAACCTGTTTACATTTAAGCAGAAAGGGTGATATTGTAACTGGCAACTTCCTCAGATTGCGGGAGGCAAAGAAATTATCTTGGAGACTTATGTAGGTTCAAATGGAGGTTAAGACATGGACATCAAGGCACTGCTCACAACTTTTGGGATGATATTCCTTGCCGAGTTAGGTGACAAGACGCAACTGGCTACCTTTTCTTTTGCTGCTGAAAGTAAATCGCGGCTTGCTGTATTCCTTGGCTCTGCGGGTGCACTTGTGCTGGCCGTGATCCTTGGATCCGGGGTGAGTAGGCTAGTTCCATCAAATTATATTAAACCCAGATTTTGCAGTAGGCATCGTAGCGAGGCACAAGAAACCTTAGCGAAACGAGCAGTTGGAGAGATTTTGGCCCGCAGGCATATTCATAAATATGTCCAGGACCAAAATCTCGAAACAA
>Ga0114919_10004048_pt1 | contig 11783 bp, 12 predicted proteins | sample BlataG_FD_88682 | JGI IMG/M metagenome (GOLD analysis project Ga0114919, IMG submission 88682) | Deep subsurface microbial communities from Black Sea to uncover new lineages of life (NeLLi) - Black_00105 metaG | ecosystem: Environmental > Aquatic > Marine > Oceanic > Sediment | place: Atlantic...
CTCCGTAAACTCTAATACCCATGTCAGTGGCTTACCTGCAAAGGTTCTGGCGATAACATCCCAGCAGACAGCAATCATAAGAAAAGCGACAACAGCTGCTGCCAGGAACATGGAAACGCCAAGGATGCGGTCAAAAGCGGATGATGCCTTTATCAACAGCTTCTCTCGTAATTGCACAACGGCTCTCTCCCGTTTCACTGATTGTCTGTATGCCCCCACCCCCATTGGAGAGGGGTGAGGGTGAATCGTGAGTCTTACCAAAAGGCTTTCTGAAAAGGCGTAGCGGGCAATCTACTTAACAAGCATCTTTTTCAATTTAGGCGCAAGCTCTGGTGATTTGTTAACCACATCATCCCATGCTACATCATAGGCCAGGTTGAGGAACGCCCTCCCATCAGCCTCTGAGAACTTTATGGGTTTGACGCCATTGTCCATCATCAATTGCCAATCCTTACTGCTCAGTTCGGCATAATACTCATGAATGGCCGGATCTATTGTGCTTTTCTTGAAAGCGATGATTTCGTCCTGCACATCTCCAGGTATCTCATTCCATCTCTTCGGATTGACCAGAATAACAGCTGTCCCCTGGTACACCGGGTAATCGATGACATACTTTGTTACCTCGTGCCAGCTGAAGTCCTTCACAAAACCGAAGTGGGTCATGACAAACCCATCAACGGCCCCTCGTTCCATGGCCGTGTAAATGTCTCCCATGGGAAGGTTTATGGGCACGGCCCCAAGAGCCTTTATGAGGGGGATGAAGGGCCGGAATACACGAATCTTCTTGCCGGCAAACTCCTTCGGCCTCTTAACCTCTGGATTGGTGTAAAGGTGGAACGCCATGTTCAGAGTGCCCGCGCCCAACCAAATTAGCCCGACATCCTTGTGGAGCCCGCTCATGATGTCGAAGTAGTCGGTTTGAGCGATTTCTCTGTAGTTCTTGTTTATGAACATGGCCGATTGCGCCTCCCAGAGTAGAGAGGGATAATAGCCGCATGAGGTCAGGCACATATCGATGACGCCTTTTTTTACTGCCTCGTGCAGCTGAAAGGGTGGCGTCACCTCTGGTCCGCCGAGGAGTTTGATCTGAACGTTGCCCTTAAATTTCTTATTGACCTTTTCAATAAAGATATTGAACCCCGCAACGTTTGCATTATTCACCGGCAAGAAGGCGACTGCTTTGAACTTTACCGGTTTGGCTAAGGCTGTAGTTGGTGCTGCAAACCCAAACAACAAACCCACGGCGACCATGATTGCTACCAAGGCATACATAAACTTTCCCATTTTTTCCTCCTTTTATTTAATATTTACATCCCACTGCTTACTCATTAATCTACTACTCACTATTTCATTTTATCTCACCTCCCCCCATTTAGTCAAGTTGCGGCCTCCTAAAGCCCTAAATATGCTTTTTTGATGTGTGGGTTTTCAAGGAGGTCATTACCTCTGCCCTTTAAAGTGATCCACCCTGTTTCCAGAACATACGCTTTATCGGTAATCTCAAGGGTTGAATTCACATTCTGTTCCACAAGCAGGATGGTGACGCCTTCTCTATTGATGTTTTGCATAATCTCAAAAACGCGCTTCACCAATATAGGAGCTAACCCCAGAGAGGGCTCGTCCAGCATCAACAAACGGGGCAGAGACATCAACCCCCTGCCAATCGCCAGCATCTGTTGCTCCCCCCTGGAAAGAGATGCGGCCATCTGTTTCTTCCGCTCCGCCAGTCTTGGAAACAGTTGCAAGACCTGATTCAGGGTACTGGACAGCTTCTTGCGAGCCTGCCTGCTGTAGGCGGGGTACTTCACTTGCACTTGTTGCATCCTGCTTACCATAAGAATAGCTATAACCCCAAGTAAGCCCTCTTAATATATTCATTTTTCAAGAATTCTTCTCCTGAACCTTCCACGATTATTTTCCCTGTCTCTAAGACGAAAGCCTTTCCAACAATCCTCAGAGTCTGGTAGACATCTTGCTCGACGAGAAGAACCGTGACCCCGGCATTATTAATTTCTCTTATTAGCTTAAAAACTTCAAGCACAATTAAAGGAGCTAACCCTAGCGATGGTTCATCTAACATTAGCAATTTGGGTTTAGCCATTAACCCTCTTGCGATTGCAGCCATTTGCTGTTCGCCCCCGCTCAACATTCCAACCAGTTGCTTTCTCCGATGCTTTAGTATAGGAAATAGGTGATATGCCCATTCTTGGCTTTTCTTGGTATCTTCCCTGGCCCTTTTTACGTAAGCTCCGATTTCCAGATTTTCCTTAACAGTTAAATACGGGAAAAGTCTTCTTCCTTCAGAAACAAGGGAAATTCCTGCCTCAACTCTCTCATACGGCTCATAATTACTTATATTCTTTTCCTCAAAAACGATGCTTCCTGAGCTTGGTTTTAATAATCCTGCCAAGGTATTCAGGACGGTGCTCTTCCCAGCACCATTTGACCCCAGAATAGCAGTTATGCTCTTTTGTTCAACATTCAAAGATACATCCCATAGAGCTTGGGCTCTATCATAGAAAACGGATAAAGACTCGACCTTTAACATAGTATCCACCTCTACGAGTTAGGTCTCTCTTACCTCCCCTAGATAGGCTTCAATAACCGCCGGGTTCTCACTGACCTCTTTTGGGGTTCCTCCAGCAATTTGCCGACCACTTTCAAGAACAATAATCCTGTCTGAAACGCCCATAACACTTTTCATGATATGCTCAACCATGAAGATAGTTATTCCCATCTCGTTCCTCAGTCTCTGTATCAGCTTCATAGCTTCACCAACCTCTGAGGGATTCAGCCCAGCCATCACCTCATCAAGCAGCAAAATTTCAGGCTTTGCCGCTAGGGCTCTAGCCAACTCCAGTCTCCTCGCATCGGCCGAAATCAGGCTCCCAGCCGGTATACCCGCTTTCCCTATTAACCCGGTAAATTCCATTAGTTGCCTAGACTCTTCACCGGCAATTCTTAAGCTTCCATGGCTTTCCTTGCCAAAAAGCGACCCAATCATGATGTTTTCACGCACACTCATATTGCCAAAAGACTTGGTTATTTGAAAAGTTCTAGCTATCCCTCCTTTGCAGATGTGGTGAGGTTTGAGTCCGGTGATCTTTGACCCATTAAGTTTAATAATGCCACTGTCTGGGGGATAGACGCAGCAAATCACGTTAAAAAGTGTTGTTTTGCCGGCACCATTGGGCCCTATCAATCCTACAATCTCACCCTTATCAACATGAAAACTTACATTGCTTAAAGCAGCCACACCTCCAAAATGCTTGCTCACATTCTCTGCTTCAAGAAACCGCATCTAAAGCTCCTACTATTTTCTTCCTAATATACAGTCTGCTTATTACCCCCATTAGCCCCGTGGGTAAGAACTTAACCAGTAAGATTAATGTAATGCCGAGAAGGCCCATATAATGATATGGATATCTTATCCCGAAAGCCTCAGATATTAATGTAAGCACGGTAGCTCCTATAATGGGGCCGCGAAAATCCTCCATGCCGCCAAAAATAGCCATTATAGTCACTTGAAAGGTTATCAATGGATTGAAAGCAACTGTTGGGTCAATGTATGTCCACCGCAACGCCATAACTGCCCCGGCAAACCCCATAAATAGAGCACTGAGGCCAAAGCTAAGCAATTTGTACCTAGTTGTGTCTACCCCCATAGCTTCGGCAGCTTCCTCATTTGCCTTAATACTAAATAAGCCAAGTCCAAACTTTGTATTCTTAACAAAATAGGCAGTAACTACTGTTATGGCAGCAATTATGATGAGGGAGTAATAGAATACTTCAGACGAGGGGCCACCCAGCAATATTGTGCCCAGCGCTCCTCTAACACGGACTTCATATATTTGAGAAATATACTTAACAAGCTCGCTTAGTCCAAGGGTTAGGATGATAAAGTAAGGCCCCCTAATCCTTAAGCATGGAAAGCCAATTAGGATGGCGAAAAACCCGCTTGCTAATCCACCCGCAATAATGACTAGAGGAAAAGAGGGTAATATAGGCCAGATTATAACCGTCATATAGCTGCCTAGTCCAAAAAATGCGGCTACTGCCAGGGAGATATACCCAGTATAGCCGGAGAAGATAATCCAGCCCACAGCGAGGATGATCCACATGAGAATGCTAATAAGGAGCGAAATATAGTAGCCAGGAGCGTATAATGGTAATGTTAATAGAATAGTAAGGATGGCAGCCCATATCGCTAATGTCCTTGCTCTTGATGTCATCGCACTCTCCTACCGAAGATGCCTTGGGGCATAAAAAGAATAACCACAATGAAAATGACATACTGTACAATGAATGAGAAACCGGGTGTGGTATAAGCTACCACTGCGGTTATGACAAGCCCTAATATTAAACCGCCGACTAAACTGCCTAAAATATTTCCTAACCCCCCCAAAATTATGACGACAAAAGCCATCAACGTATAAGGGAGTCCCATAAACGGGTGGATGGAGTAAAACATGCTGATGAGAGCGCCAGCCAATCCTGCCATGGCAAAACCCACCACAAAACAGAAAATATATATTTTACCGGTATCTACTCCTGCCAGCTGGGTAGCATCCTTATCCTGTATCACGGCTCTGACAGCTTTACCGAATAGGGTTCTTTGCAAGAAGATGTAGAGTGCTAGACATACAACAATGGCTATCAAAGCGGCTGAGACGCGGTTAAGCGCTACAGGGGTTCCCCAAATTGTTAACGCGTTTGTTAGGTAGGAGTATCCTCTGAAATCGGCGCCCCACGATAGCGATGCCACATTCTCAGTTAGGATTAAAAGACCAAAGAAAATTAACAGAGAAGCACCCTCAAGGCTTTCCAACGACTTTGCTGTGCGGATGTCTGACGCGAATAGAAGTTTATAGACTACTAAACCTATAACTCCCGCTCCGAGAGCTGCAAAAATGGCTGAGAAAAGCGGACTTATGTTATATATAGTGAAAAGCCAGTATGCGGTATAGGCTCCGAGCATAATTATGCTCCCATGGGCTATGTTTAACATTCGCATAGTGCCATAGAGGAGATTAAGTCCAACGGCTATTACGGCGTATATACAGCCTATGGTTAAACCCATAACAAGTATTGCGGAAATATTGCCAAATTCCATTTCAACCCCTAGAATGCATTAACATACTGCCATCATAAAACTTGCAGGTGAAAATGATTCCCCTGCTATCCAGTCTTTTATTCCAGGGCACATTACCCTTAACAGAGCGCCCTCTGGTATCATCGCTGCCTTTCCTATGACTGGGATGCGGGATGACACTTGCCCGGTTACAGCTGAGGCTGCCCGCATGAGAGGGGCAAATAAAACATTTAAGCTAAGGGATGAAAAATTGAGACCCCTAGGACCCCAGTTTCCCTTGGCACAGCCTGCCGGCTAGAAGTTCTTATAGCTCTAACTATTCACAAAGCTAAAGTTGGACCACGTCCTATGGGTGGAACTTGCTTCATCAACTGTTTCCTTTTATCGAAGGATGTTACCGGAGTCCTGAGGGAGACCTTGCTTGGCGCTATAACTCATCGTTTAACCGGATGTTTGCCTTGTCCTTCGTCGTAGAAGCTGACCAATCTAGTTCGAGTAATCAGCCTCTTTGGATATCTGGCCGGAAAGGCCTTAGAAATTCACTCACTTGGCTAGCCAAAAGCAGGCATTTCACCTTTTACTTTGCAGACCTGGCAACGCTTTCCACTTTGAAAGGCTGCTAACGGCTCAGTAGCATCCTTACACAATTCCAGTGCTCGAGTAGGGCAATTATCTACACAACTTGACTCCAAGCCTTCCTTAAGCCTATGCTCACAGAGCGTACACTCCTCTGTGAGCATAGGCAAAAAATCCATTTGGAACTTTCCGTCCACTTGCTGGTGTTATTGTTATCCAAAACACAATAGAACCTAGACTTTAGGGCCATGGTGGCTTTGGTATCTGAAGTGGGGCTGTTGCTACATCCGATGGCCAAACTACCTCAATCACCCCATTCTGCCATTGACACATACCATGCCGTGCCAGCTTATTGGTTCGCTCGCCAGCAAACTTTACTGGACCATCTACCGTTATAAATTCTTCACTGGCTATCACATCTCTTAACTTCTCTCGATTAAGTGTCCCTGCTTTCTCAATAGCCTGCTCCAGGATCTGACAGCCTTGCATTCCCAGTGCCGAATTCAGGTTATCAGGAGGCATGCCCCATTTCTTTAGATAACTGTCATAAAACTCCTTAGCTCCAGGAAAACCAAGTTTATAGCTCCACGTACCCTGAAGACAAATCCCCTCAGTAGCCGGCTTACCAACAATACGTGGAAATGCGCTAATACCAGGCCCTATTCCACCATACCAGAACTTGGGATTCAGACCAAGTTCCATAGCCTGCTTCAACATCAGGAAGGAACCCCCAGGATAACAGAAAGCAATGAGTGCATCTGGGTTCTTTGCCTTAATCTCCAATAGTACACCACTCAAATCCTTGACCCCTGCCGGATAATCCTTATTCAGCACTATATCAAAGCCCGCTTTCTTAGCTAAAGACATAAAGGTTTTATCATTCTCCACCATAAACATCTCGTGCTCGTAAAGCACCGCCACCGTTTTAATCTCATCCTTGTGAGCACTAAGCAGCTCAACAACAGCCGCTGCGGTGTCATAAGATAGAAAATCCAAATCCCAGGAATACTTTAAGCCTTTGGTTTCCACGAAGGCTTTCCCTCCAGAAGTGCAGGCAACCCAAGGGAACTTATACTTCTCCATTGTAGGGATTATAGAAACACAATGCCCAGTTGTAGACGGCGGCAAACACAGGTCAACTTTATCAACTGTAATTAGCTTTTCGTAGATTTTTATCGTCTCTCCCTGTGAGCTTTTATTGTCATAATATATAAACTCTATGGGCAGCTTCTTCCCATATTCCTTGACATACAAGCCACCTTCTGAATTAACCTGCTCAACCCATAACTGTTGCGCCTTAAACTCGCTGCCTGAAGCGGCAGCGTGTAAACCACTAAGAGCGGTGGCAGCCCCAATCTTGATGCTCTCCTTGGCAGGTTGTGCCGAGGCTGGTTTACCATAACCACCAAACACTAAGCCGATCACCAGAATAACTGGTACATAGATTGATAGTATTTTGTTTCTCATTTGAGGCCTCCTTATTTGTTGTTAAAAGTTATTGAAAATGAAAGCATGGTAGGTAATCTCTGTTGGGTGAGGAGCCCATTTGCCTCCTATTTCCCCCTTTCTTGGTGGTGGCAATAACTAATCATAAGGCTTTCATTTGCTTGTCAGGGATGGCCGAGGTGATAAACCAGAAGTACCGGCTCTTGATATCTCTTAGCTTCACTGATGCCGCCGTGCTTCCCACCATGGGGAACTTGTATTTCTCTGCCAATGGCGCCACCGCGAAATGGATGGTTGTCCCCCGCGGTGTAAGGACCAAATCGACACGATCCTGGGTTATAAGTTTCTCATAAACCTTGACCGCAGTCTCTGGTGAACTCTTATCGTCGTAATAGACAAATTCAACAGGGAGCTTCTTCCCGAGATCCTTAACAATAATACCACCCTTTTCATTTACACTATCCTTCCACACCTTGTAGGCATTCATTTGGCTTATGGCCCCCTGCGAGTAAATACCGGTCAGTGCCATGGAAAAACCGATACGAATGGAGTCCTTTGCCAACACAGGAGACACAGCAAGGAAAAGAGGCAAAAGTATTGCCAGGACAAAAAACAAAAGATGTTTTTCTCTGGTTTTCATTCCTTCACCCTCCTTTCTGTTGCTCTGTTTCATCTGTTTTAAATCGTTCTTTTGAACATAGCCCTTTTACTATTTTCTCCGGAGTAATTGGAAGCTCTGTGATCCGGATGCCAATGGCACTAAAATAGGCCAATGATGGCTTTGTCAGGCTGAATGTCCATTGCCGGAGGAATCTCATGGTCGGAAATATTTTGACTAATAACATTGCTTTGATCAATCCGCCTCACCCTCCCCGATTTAAGCGGATTACTTCCCCACCTCTATTACCTTGCGCTTTCTTAGATCATTAGCAATATCTTGCAGCCCTAGTTCCTTAAGGGTTTCCTCTGTTGGTACTCCTTCGTTACTCCAGCCCCTGTGTTCATAATATTTTGCCAGCAGGTCATCATACTTTTTCTTATCAAGGATTGCACCCTTCATTGGCCCAGAAGGCACTTCTTCTTCAAAGAACCTTATAGGTGGGTAGTCATCCTTTCTTCGGAGACCATACCTTGCCTGCATTGCCCTTTCGACATTATAAATTCGCGTCCCACATTTCTCCAGATCTTGCCAGGTATAATCTAGGCCAGTAACTGCATTAAGATACTCCGCCATTTCTTCCAAACCAATCCCCATGCCCTCCCAAGAGGTATGCCGCTTGCAGATGCCTAGGGAATCGATAACGGCGCAGTTGTCCTCCATAAAGGCTACATAAAACTCTTTACCTTCATATCTATTGGGGTCTGATAGCCCAAGGTCCAGGAATTTCTTGGCCAGCTCTCTTGGAATACCCTGAATATCCTCAGGTTTATCGTGCTGAAGCCATATGTCTGTATTGACTCCTCTGAGGTGATCACTACCCCTGGTTGAGGTACCGTGTGATAAGGCTGCCCCCATCCCCATGAGCCTGTTATCACCTGAAGATTGGGTCATTCCCGTAATTTGGATAATATATCTTATTAACTTCTCAACCGGCATACCCTTTTTCTTGGCAATATTTTGGGCAAATGCAAATATATTATCGGCCAACAGGTTACCAAAAGTTCCTTCCCTGTATGCCATTCTCTTGATGGCCTCTATTGTATTATCATAATCGCCCCATTCTAATGTTAGGCCATCGGTGTCAGCTTCATCAATAAGCCTATCCTGCCACCAGTGTCTTAGAGTATTTATCCAGTTTGATACTTGCACAACGTCCAGACCAAGATCATTAAGAAGAGTGTTGATATATAAGACTGCCTCCAGATTTACCCCTCCAGCTCTTGGACCAAACCCACAGGTAACTTCATATTCGGGCCCGGCGCCGCGCGTTGCATAGGGACCCTCTCTGACCACATAATAGTGCTCACAGTGTACAGCACATCCGAGACAGGAGACCATCTTTACACTATATTTGTCCTTAAGTGTTGTGGAATATACCCCCTCAACTCCCTCAACCTCGCGGTCTAGCCAATTGAAGGTTGGCAGCATTCCATCTTTGTTAAACAGATCAAGCAAAGCAGCCGACCCATAGTTTGAGAACATGGGATATAATGGTCCACTAAGGAGCTTCTTGTGGATTTTCTTAAATGCCTCTTTGAGTTCAGTTGGTCTGGCAATTTTAGCCCCTTTAGTGCCTCGAACAACAATGGCTTTTAGATTTTTTGACCCCAGAACTCCTCCGGTGCCACAACCTCCTGCTGCTCGATGAAGCTCAAGGGGAATTGCCGAAGCCGCACGATTTTCACCGGCCGGACCTATGGCTATCACCCTGGCATCAGGGTCACCAACTTCTTCCTTCAGAATAGCATCGGTTTCAGAAACCAGCTTACCCTTAAGATGCCTTGCGTCCTTGAGTTCCACATGATCATCCTCAATCTGCAAATATACGAGCTCCTTGGACTTGCCATAGAAGACGATGGAATCATAGCCGGCCCATTTGAGCTCACCACCAAAATAGGACCCAAGATTTGCATCGCCAAACACGCCTGTAACTGGTGACCTAGCAGTCGATACACATACCCTACTTGCACTCAAGGTATTACCACACAGAACACCAGGACTAATTGCTACGATATTTTCTGGACTGAATGGGTCAGTTACCGTGGGATTAAAGTCATCGTATACTATTTTTGAGTTGAATCCTCGCCCTCCCAAAAAAGCCTTACCAAACTCAGGCCTTAGCGGGTCCTTTACCACCTTTCCGTCCTTCAAGTAAGCCCTTAGAATTGTGCCTCCCCAGCCGTACATTATGATAGCACCTCCTTCTATAGGGTTAAGATACTGTCTTTATAGGTCTTATGATGCAGATGTAGTTGCCAATGTTTGAAACAATGCCCCAAGTTTCTGAGCCGCGGCCCTTTTTCTAAGCAGCACAGCTTTAGAAACAGTTATGTATTCTAAAGCTTTGGTTGCACAGAATTCGACACACTGGGGTTCACCCTGACAGAGGTCGCATTTTATCACCTGTCTTGTGTCGGGATGAATTGAAGAGCCACCAAACGGGCATGCGTTTATGCACATTCTGCAACCAATACATGTCTCTTCCTTTATAAGCATTGCACCCGTTTGTGGATCTCGATATATAGCGTGAGTTGGGCATGCTGCCTCACACGGGGGATCTTCGCATTGTTGACATACCATTGGAACGTCAATTCCTTCTCTTTCCCAACTTATGACCTGGATCCTTGACTTGATCGGATTTATTTCATTTTCATGATATAGGGAGCAAATGAATTCACATACTTTACACCCGGTACATTTTTCGGGATCTACAAATAGCACTTTCTCCATTTACACCTCCAAGTTCTTTATGCCATCATCTTCGCAGCTTGATTGCCCGGTGTAGTTTTAGTGGTCATAATGAATGATGGGCGGCTATTTTCCTTCTTCCTCATACAGCTTTCTCACGAGTTTTGCCTTGTACTCATACTTTGGCAAACTATCCGGTGGCACCAACTCCAGATTGGCGCGGAAGATGAGCTTCTCCCGGATGAGAGCCCCGATCTCTTTCTTTAGCGACTCCAGATCACCAGCATCTTTCCCATATTCCACTTTTACGTGGACCGGTGGTTCCCACCCTTCGGGTGGCGGGGTGTGCAGTTGAATCTCTATGGCACCGGTTGTTCTTGGGGAAAAACTGGCAATGATATCACGAACCGCTGCTGGATAAACGTTGACCCCTTGAACAATGATCATGTCGTCTGTTCTTCCGAAAACCCGGATGCCAAAGCCTGTCCGACCACACTCGCAGCTTGTCTGGGTAACCTCAATGTGGTCCCTTGTTCGGAAGCGGACAAGGGGGATACATTCACGATCGAGTGAGGTGTATACCAGTTCTCCTCTGGTTCCCTCTTTAACCTCCAAAACCTTACCGGTATCCGGGTTGATGATCTCTGGATGAACTATGCCCTGGGCAACAAAGTGCATTCCCTTTTTGTATCTGCATTCGGACCACATCTCTCCGCACATGTCCCCGTTTCCCATCATCTCGAGAAATATGCAACCAAAGGTCTCCTCCACCTTCTGGCGCACAGACGGAATAGCTGCCCCAGGCTCGCCCCCTGCCAGGATCACCTTGATCCCCAGGCTCTTGGGATCTATGCCACGTTTTTCAAGGGAAGCGGCAAAGTGAAGAGGGAATGACGAAGTTGCCAGAAACGCATTGGCACCGATATGCTGAAAAGACCCGATCAGACGATCGGTGGCCCCGACGCCAATAGGAACAACTGTGCCAACAGCCTCTATGGCATCTGAATAAGATGCTGCAATGAAGAATGGGGCGACCACAAGGGGTACGATACTATCCGGGCGAAACCCTCCTGTCCAGAAGGCCCTGGATGAGGACTCACGCCACACTTCTATATCGCGTTGGGTGAGCCCTATGAAGGTTGGCCTTCCTGTTGTGCCACTGGTCGAATATATCCTTTTTACCTTTTCCATGGGACCCGCTATATGAGTTCCCAGTGGAGGGGCGGTGAGTTGGCTCTCACGGAGTTCGTCCTTCTCAGTGAAAGGAAGCTTGCTCAAATCATCAAGGCCCTTGATATCCCCCAACGCCACCCCGGCTTC
>Ga0114919_10004052_pt1 | contig 11778 bp, 9 predicted proteins | sample BlataG_FD_88682 | JGI IMG/M metagenome (GOLD analysis project Ga0114919, IMG submission 88682) | Deep subsurface microbial communities from Black Sea to uncover new lineages of life (NeLLi) - Black_00105 metaG | ecosystem: Environmental > Aquatic > Marine > Oceanic > Sediment | place: Atlantic...
AGTGAATGAGTGAAAAAAACAACATTTATAATAGGTGGATGCAGAAGCGGTAAAAGCCGGCATGCACTTGAGCAAGCTGAAAAGATATCAGGAAGAAAAAGAATCTTTATCGCAACTTGTATGCCCCTTGATGATGAAATGAAAGAACGGATCGATCGCCATAAACAAGAAAGAGATAAAAGCTGGAGGACTGTTGAATCTTCGCTTGAATTGCCGGAAGCAATCAATGAAAATAGCAGGGAAGGGGACGTTATTCTGGTCGATTGTCTGACCCTGTGGATAAACAACCTTCTCATGGAAACGGAAGACCATGATATTCTACATCAGCGTATCCATAAATTAATATTCGCAATTAAAGAAGCAAAATGTTCGATCATACTCGTTTCAAATGAAGTCGGGGCAGGGATTGTTCCGGAAAACAGGCTTGCAAGACAGTTCAGAGATTTAGCAGGATTTAGCAACCAGAAAGTAGCTGAATGCGCAGAAAGGGTAATATGGATGGTTGCAGGAATTCCGGTGGTCATTAAATCAAAGTCATTACCTTAAACAGAAAGCATCCACTGGGATCTCTGCGAGAATACCGGTGAAAATAATTAAAACTTTAGCATATTTGTGAATTAGAGCATCATGAAAAGCCTGATTGCAGCAATACAGTTTATAACAATACTCCCCATGGGGAAGCACGGAAAATTTGATCCTGAAAAGATGATTCCTTTCTTTCCTGTGGTAGGTATCATCCTGGGATTGATGGTTGCTTTGCTCGATCAGATTGTTTTACTGCTGTGGTCAAAACCGGTTGCAAGCCTTCTTGATGTACTTTTTCTTATTATTATAACAGGTGCATTTCATATTGACGGGCTTGGTGATACCGCTGACGGACTTTATGGACGTCGAACAAAAGAAAAGGCGCTATCCATAATGAAAGACAGCAGAATCGGTTCTATGGGTATCGTTGCCATTATCTGCGGATTATCCGTTAAATGGGCAGGTATCATAGGTCTGGATGCATATAGAAGTCTTTTGCTGATTATAATACCTGCCTATGCCAGGGGAAGTATTTTATTTGGAATGCGGTTTCTTGAATATGGACGAAGTGATGGCGGGACCGGTCAACCTTTTTTTGAGAAGAAGCTTACGATAACCGATTTCTGCTGGTTGCTAATCCCTGTTTTGCTTTCGATTTTATTGGGATTTAAGGCTATATTGCTGAACCTTGTTTTTATTATAATTATTACGGGTGTTCTTTTATTTTACAAAAAAAAGGTTCATTGCATCACCGGTGATATGCTGGGAGCAATGGTCGAAATTACAGAAGCAGGGCTTTTTTTATTCGCTTCGATTCAGCTTTTTTGAGTAAAGAATGAGGTAAACAAAAAATATTTATTCTCTCTGAGTTCTCCGAGAGCTCCGTGGTAAATAGAAAAAAGATGGCCATGCATTTACCAAAATCGTACAAGGGCGCCTATCCCTTTAAACTCGCTACTACATCCTTTATCTATCAGGACGGTTATGTTCCCAATGTAAAGATGCTCGGACCATATATGGATGAAATAGAACTTTTGCTCTTTGAAAGTAAACCGGGCAGTCTTCTTAAAAAAACTGAAATCGATGAGCTTTCACTTCTTTCAAAAGAATTTGATCTTACATATAACATCCACCTGCCAACAGACATATCTTTTGGGGATATGGATCCATCAGTGCGACAGCATGCTGTAGAAACAATATTGCGTGTTCTTGATTTAGTTTTGCCTTTATTTCCTTCCACTTGTACGCTCCATTTACCTTATAATGAAGCTTCACGTGAAAAAGAAAATGTGGAAAGATGGCAGGAACTTACATACGAAACTATTAAACAGTTGATTAACTTTGGAGTTAAAGCTGAAGAGATATCGATTGAGAATTTAAACTATCCTTTTAAATGGGTGGAAGAAATTGTCCAGGATTTCAAATTTACCATTTGTATGGATATCGGTCACCTTATTGTTTGCGGTGTAGATATAAAAACATTTTTTGATTCTTATTGTGAAAATATATCGATTATGCATCTTCATGGCATAGAAAACGGATACGATCACAAGTCGTTGAACAAGCTGTCAGAAGATAGGTTAGTGGAGATCATTGAGATATTAAAAAAATTTAAGAAAACTGTATCAATAGAAATTTTTTCATACGATGACCTTACGACTTCATTACAATTTCTTGAAAAGATTTTTACTAAACCCAATTAAGCGGCAAAAAAATAATACAATCACGAAAACACGAAATGGAGAGAATCCGAAATTGAAAATAGGAGCCTGATAATTATTGTTAAAATGCTTCTATTTAAATTGATATTATCCGAAAAACATGTAAAATCGACTGTAAATAACAAACAATAAAACGCTGCATATCTTTGATAGGATTTTTAGGTTTTAATAATGAAGAAAAAATTAATTATAGTCATTATTATTTTGGCGGGAATCGGGTTTTTAGGCTGGCAGATCTATCAAAAGACCTCTGCCTCTAAAAAAGGCTTTAATGGAAAGCGCCAAAACCTACCCGTTGCCGTCGAGGTTGTACTCATAAAGAAAGCTTCTATACGGGAAGTGAGAAAATTCACCGGATCACTGTATCCATTTTCTGAATTTATACTGGCACCGAAAATTTCCGGGCGGCTCGAAAAGATATTGGTAAATATAGGAGATACCGTAAAAGGCGGACAGCTTGTGGCCGTACTTGATGACGATGAATATTTACAGCAGGTTAGCCTGGCAAGGGCGGAACTGGAGGTTGCCAGGGCAAATCTTCAGGAGAGGAAAAGCACCATAGAAAACGCAAAACGAGAGTATGAGCGAACCGTAGCATTGCGAAAAAAGAAGATCGCCTCCGAATCTCAGCTCGATGCCGCAGAGTCCGAATATAAAACCCAGCAGGCAAAGCTGAAAGTGGCTATCGCCCAGGTATCTCAAAAAGAGGCGGCTTTGAATATAGCCAAGGTACGGCTTTCTTATGCCCGGATTAAAGTGACGGAAAACAACAACAGCGGGTACAAGGTGGTAGGGGAGCGTTTTGTGGACGAAGGGGCCATGCTGGCTCCAAACACCCCGATAGTCTCTATTATAGATATCGAAAAGCTCATCGCCGCCATACATGTCATCGGGCGGGACTATCCTAAAATTCAGGCGGGGCAGGAAGCGGTCATTTCCACCGATGCATTTCCGGGATACACCTTTAAAGGAAAGGTGATTCGCATAGCCCCTATTCTGAAAGAAAAATCCCGGGAGGCCCGTGTGGAAATCGAGATACCCAATGCACAAAAGCTTTTGAAACCCGGTATGTTTGTTCAGGTTCATATACAATTCGATGAGCATGATAACGCCACCGTGGTTCCGGTAACAGCTCTTCTCAAAAGAAACGGCAACCAGGGTGTTTTTATAGCAGATCTCAAATTGAAAAAAGCCAGGTTTATTCCGGTTACCGTCGGTATTGTAAACGGCAACCAGGCGGAAGTATTGAATCCAGCCATTACAGGTTCGGTGGTGACCTTGGGGCATCATCTGCTGGAAGATGGAGCTTCGATTATTCTGCCAGGTGAAAAGAAGGTAGACGGTAAGAAACCAAAAGGTGAAAAGCACAATGTGAAGGGAAGCGGATCTTCTAAGGGGGAAGATAAATCGTGAACATCTCCCAATTTTCCATACGGCGCCCGGTATTGACCGTAATGGCTTCTTTGATTGTCATCATCCTCGGTGGGATTTCCTTGTTTCGGCTTTCCATCGACCTGATGCCGGATATCACCTACCCGACGCTTAGCATTTCCACTGACTATGAAAACGCCAGTTCCGAGGAAGTCGAAGAGTTGATTACCCGCCCGGTTGAAGAGGCGATGAGTGCCGTACCGGGAGTAGAAGAGGTGACCTCGGTCTCGGCTGAGGGCCGAAGCAGCGTTCGGGTTACTTTCTCATGGGGTACGAACCTGGATGAAGCGGCCAACGATATTCGGGAACGTCTGGATCGCGTCATTCCGCAGCTTCCGGAAGATGCTGAACGACCAAGGTTGCGAAAGTTCGATCTCGCCTCTTTTCCGATTTTAATCATGGGAGTATCCAGTAACCTGGAACCCATTCGGGTAAGAGAAATTATCGACAACCAGGTGAAAAATCGAATTGAACGTATTCCAGGGGTGGCTTCTTTGGATATTCGAGGTGGGCTGGACCGGGAAGTCCATGTCAACCTGAACTCGGAAAAGATAAAAGCCCTGGGGCTTCCCATCGATCAACTGATAAACCGCCTCAAGGAAGAAAACATCAATCTTCCCGCCGGTACCATCGAACAGGAGCAGCTCGACGTTACCATCCGAACTCCTGGCATTTACAATAATTTAAATGAGTTGCGAAATACGGTGGTTGCCGTGCGGGAAGGGGTGGCCATTCAGCTTGAAGAAATTGCTACCGTAGAAGATGCATGGGAAAAAGTCACCCGGATTGTTCGGATAAACGGCAAGCCGGGTGTGCGCCTTTCGATTAACAAGCAATCGGGGAAGAACACCGTAGAGGTGGCAACCGGCGTGCTCAAAGAGATCGAACAGATCAACCGGGACATCCCCCAGCTTCATATAATCCCAATTATTGACTCTTCAGATTATATCAAACGCTCTATAACCAATGTGGGCACAACCATCCTCTATGGCGGAGTGCTGGCTATATTCGTGCTGTTGTTTTTTCTTCGTAATGTCTCCAGCACCGCCATTATCTCCACCACGATTCCAATATCGGTGATTGCCACTTTCGCTTTGATGTATTTCAGCGGGTTTACCCTGAACCTGATGACCCTCGGCGGTCTGGCGCTCGGCATAGGAATGCTTGTGGACAATGCCATCGTGGTGTTGGAAAATATTCACCGGCTCAGAGAGTCAGGTCAGGAGCCTAAAATGGCGGCAATACAAGGGAGCCAGGAAGTGATGGCTGCGGTCATTGCAAGCACATTGACCACGATTGTCGTCTTTTTGCCGCTTATTTTTGTTCGCGGTATGTCCGGAATTATGTTTAAACAGCTCGCATACGTGGTGACTTTTTCATTGGGTTGCGCTCTGGCAGTAGCTTTGACGCTGGTGCCCATGCTGGCATCCAGGGTAGGCACTCCGGTCAAACTTAAAAAAGGGGCCGGCATTACCCACGACTGGAAGATATTTCAAATATCGGAGCGATTTTTTATTCGTGTAGAAAATGATTACATAAAATTACTTCGCTTTAGTCTTAACCATCGGTTGTTGATATTAGGAAGTGCATTCCTGGCTTTTTCAGGAAGTCTTCTCCTGATTCCACTGGTGGGTGTTGAGTTGATGCCTTCCACTGATGAAAGCGAAGTACGGGTTTATGCTGAGATGGCCGTCGGCACACGGCTCGATTTTGTAGATAAAACCTTCCAAAAGATTGAAGATATCGTGAAAAAGGAGGTGCCGGAAATCAAAAACACCGTATCATATATCGGCGGTTCCTCCTGGCGGGCACAGGGATCCAATACCGGTGAGATGCGAATTGCACTGAAGCCGGTTAAAGAAAGATCCAGATCCAGCGAGGAAATAGCAGCAGTCCTTCGCAAAAAGCTCATTTTTATGCCGGGTGTTAAAATCAGAACACGCGCCGGGCAGGGACTTTTTTTGCTTCGAATGGGTACAGGGGGAGATGATAATGTCCAGGTGGAAGTACGCGGCCATGATCTTGAAACATCTGATACACTTGCCCATCGGGTTGAAGAGATAGTAGACAATGTGGCCGGCATAACCGATACCAGAATGAGCAGGGAGACCGGAACCCCGGAAGAGCTCATTGTCGTGGACCGGCAAAAGGCCGCGGACATGAAGCTTACTGTATTCAAGATTGCTAATATGTTGCAAACTGTCCTTTCTGGAACCTCTGCCGGCAACTATAGGGAAGTGGGAAACGAATATGTAATTCGGGTAAAGGTCGAAGGATCTGAAAAAAAAGACCTACGGGACATTCTTGACATTCCCATCACCAATACTGACGGAGAGCCGGTTGTACTTCGAAACGTAGTTGATGTTCGTCCCAGGCGTGGTCCGGTGCTTATCCAGCGAAAAGACCAGGAGCGCGTGGTCTATGTAACGGCGAATATCAGCGGCCGGGATATGGGCTCTATTTTGGCCGATATCCGGGAGGGCTTGAAATCAGTGCCTGTACCCAGAGATTTCAACATCTTCTTTGGTGGAGATTACGAAGAACAGCAAAAATCATTTCGCGAACTTTTAACGAGTTTTGTGCTGGCGCTGGTGCTGGTATATATGGTAATGGCATCTCTCTATGAGTCGCTGAGATATCCCTTTGTGGTGATGTTTTCCGTACCCCTTGGAGCTATCGGAGTGATCCTGATGCTATTTTTTACAGATACCACTTTTAACGTTCAATCCTATATTGGTTGTATAATGCTGGGAGGTATTGTGGTTAACAACGCCATCTTGCTTGTGGATCATATAAATTTACTGCGTTGCCGCCGGGACGGGATGCTGGTTCGAACAGCCATTATAGAGGCAGGCAGAAGACGTCTCAGACCTATTCTTATGACCGCTACAACCACTATTTTAGCCATGACGCCATTGGCGATCGGTATAGGCGAGGGCGGCGAAGCCCAGGCACCAATGGCCAGGGCCATTATAGGCGGACTGCTCAGCTCGGGTCTGATCACTCTTGTTGTGGTCCCCACAATCTATGCGCTTTTTGAGCGAAAAAAGATGAAATCTGAGGCCTGTGCCGTCGTGTTCCCAGCCGAATATAATCCCCGGGATACTGCTGGCGAGGAGCTGACATGATGGCAATATACTGCTTTCGAAAATCATTTGAAATACTGCTTATTCTGAACCTTCTAATTTTGCCGCTATCCTGTGTGACTACGAAAGATGTAAGGATTTCAGAGGAGCAAATTTTATCAGACACATATGGTGAAAAGGATATGTCGGCAGCACTTGAAATTAAGCACTTACCCCGGACCGTATATCTCCCTGAAAAAGGTACGCTTAAAATCACGGTAAAAGATGCCATTCTTATATCTCTGGAAAACAACCGATCACTGTTGGTGGAACAGATCAATCCTTCTATCCGGAAAACCTTTGAAGATGAGGAACGGGCAGTTTTCGACCCTACGGTAGAGGCGGAGGTCTCTGACCAGCGAAATGATATTAAAAGCCTGAACCAGTCAGGAAGATATACCATAAATTCGGTGAATGATGTTATTCAAGGAAGCCTTTCTCTCAAAGAATATTTCCCTACCGGTACATTTGTGGAAGTTGACGCTGTCACAAAAACCACAGATTCCGACCTGTACAATGACACATACTCTTCCACCCGCTTGGGGCTATCGGTCACACAGTCGCTGCTTCAGGGTTACGGACTGAGTGTGAATCTGGCGAGGCTTCGTCAATCTCGACTCGAAACCGCCATTACCCAATACGAGCTTCGGGGATTTAGCGAATCATTACTGGCAAAGGTTGAATCTACCTATTGGGACTATGCGCTTTCCCAGAGGCAGATAGAAATTGTAGAGGAATCACTGAAACTTGCCCGGCAGCAGATAACCGAAACAGAAGAGATGATCAAAGTAGGAACAATGGCGGAAGCAGAGCTTGCTGCAGTACAGGCCGAGGTTGCAGCACAGCAGCAGGGGCTGATAAACGCAAAAAGTAATCTGGAGTCTAACCGACTAAAGTTGTTGCAGTTGTTAAACCCACCAGGGGATAATCTCTGGGAAAGGGACGTCACTCTGATACACCCACCGACACTCCCGGAAATAGAACTTGATAAAGTTGAAACGCACGTGGCTGTTGCTATTCGAATGAGGCCGGAAATGAACCAGGCAAAGCTGGATGTTCAGAAGGATAACCTTGAAATCGTTCGAACCAGAAACGGGTTGCTCCCCAAAATGGATCTTTTTATTAACCTGGGCAAAACAGGATATGCCGATTCCTTCTCAGGGTCGACGAAAGACATTGATGGAGACAACTATGATGCGATGGCCGGTCTCATTTTTGAATATCCCATCTTTAACCGCAGCGCCAGGGCCAAGCACCGGAGAGCTCTTATTGGCCGAGATCAAACCGAGATGGTCTTAGACAACCTTAAGCAGCTGGTGGAACTGGATGTGCGAAATGCTTATATTGAAGTCAATCGCACAAAAGATCAAATTTTGGCAAGCACTGCAACTCGAAAGTTTCAGGAAGAAAAAATGCGAATTGAAACCGAGAAGTTTCGGGTTGGACTTTCTACAACCTTTTTTGTGGCTCAGGCACAAAGGGATCTTCTCGAAAGCCGTATCAACGAGGTGCAAGCTGTGGTTAATTATCTTAAAGCACTCATCAGTTTTTATCAGCTGGAAGGTTCTCTTCTTGAACGCCGTGGTATCAGTGCACCCGGGCGCGACTCTGTCGAATATTCTACAAAGAACAAATGAATTTCCAGTGACTCTATTATCGCACTTTCATTACCGTCACGTTTTATCTTGATATTTCTCAGGTACAAGTGTAATTCTTGGAAACCTTCCCACCGGACTTTCGTCAACCAAAAGTCTGCAATCGTAAGTTTTTTTAAGTATATCAAGGGTAAGTATTTCATCAGGTTTTCCTATACCCACAATTTCCTCGTTTTTCAGCAGGAGTACTCGATCTGAATACATGGCCGCAAGATTCACATCGTGGGATACCATTATAATCGTCATGCCCAGCTCATTTTTCAACTTTCTCATCAAATCCATAATTTTAACCTGGTGAGCGAGGTCGAGTGATGCAGTCGGCTCATCAAGAAGAATTATTTTTGGTTCCTGGCAGATTGCTCTGGCAATGAATACGCGTTGGCATTCGCCTCCGCTTAGCTGATCTGTTTTTCTATGGGCAAGATGTTCGACCTCGGTAAAAGCCATAGCATTTTGTGCAATTTCAAGATCATTTTCCTGTTCCAAACCCAGCACATTTAGATGGGGAGAGCGACCCATAAGGACCAGTTCCGTAACCGTAAAGGGAAAATCAGGGGCTGCCATCTGTGGGACGATTGCAATTGTTTTTGCCAAATCCTTCCGTTTATATTCTTTAAGAGGTTGGTTAAAAACTTTAAGTCCACCTATTTTTGTTTTCAGAATTCCGGCAATTATTTTCATCAGAGTTGTCTTTCCTGAACCGTTAGGGCCAATGATGATAAAAAATTCGCCTTCCGAAACTGAAAATGATAAATTATTCAAAACAGTGTTATTCCTGTAAGCAAAACTAAGGTTAGTTATATCAACAGCGCTTTTCATCGTTTTGATCTTTTTAAAAGGTATATGAATAAGGGTGCACCGATCATGGCAGTAATCACACCGGCAGGCATTTCACCATGTTGCGGAATGATTCTCGACAGCAGGTCACAGAAAACCATATATGACCCACCACCAAGGATACATGCCGGAACAAGGATACGGTGGTCGGGACCAAGAATAAGCCGTAAAAGATGTGGCATAACCAGTCCGACAAAACCGAGCAGGCCGCAATGACTTACGGTGGAACTGACCATAAAGGATGTGGTTACAAGAAGAATTGTAGTTACTCTCTTAATATTTACACCCATGGTCTGGGCCATTTCATTTCCCATAAGGAGGAGATTCATAGTATGCGAGTAACGGAAGATGATAATAAAACAGGGAATAAGTGTCAGAAAAAGTATTTCAACTTGCTTAAGGTCACTCATGGAAAGGTCTCCCATGAGCCAGAAAATGATATTGTGGAGTCTTGAGTCCTGAGTCATTGATATTAGGAACATAATAATAGCAGAGCAGAAGGCATTCACCATAACACCTGATAGAAGCAGGGAATCTTTTTTAAGAATAGTTTGTCCGGATGACATGACAAGGATTAAAAGGAGTGTGGCAATACTTCCCAGAAAGGCTGTGAGGCTGACGCCCGGAAAACGGGATAGTCCTGCCAGTATGCCGACAATGGCGCCAATAGCAGACCCGCCTGAAATTCCAAGAATGTATGGCTCGGCAAGTGGGTTTCTAAGGAGTGCCTGAAAAACGAGCCCGCCAAGGGAAAGCGTTGCTCCCACAAGGGCTGCCAAAAGCACACGCGGTAAACGAATCCTCCAGACAATGGTATGAAGCATGGAGTCTGCTTCATACCTACCAAACAGGGATTTAAAAACAGCATTTGCGCTGTTTCCGGAAGACCCCATGGAAAGGCCCAGGAATAAGGATAAAATTAGCAGAGCCAGCAGCAAAAAAGAAACAACCAGGAGTTGTTTTATAATAAATGGTTTTTGTGACATTCAAACGAATATAGAAAATAGTTCCTTGTTCAGTCAAGGTCTTTCCAACTGATCATCCTTTGTGGTTTCCTCAAAAAAAGATTTTGCTTGTTAGCCGTTCTTATCGTAGATGATAGATTTCACCTATGCAATAATACCCACTCCCAGAATCACTCTTATGATTCGATTTGTTTTTCCTACATTACATTTCATAATATTCTCCTATTCTGCGACATTTGAAGAGGTATCAGGTAACTGGAGTCGCATCCCAATTGCCCAATGCTTGAGTTCAACCACTTCTGTAAAGCGGTCGGCTGGGATGAATGGTTCCGTGGTATATGCAAGCTTATTCCTTACGTTGATTTGTTTAAGGATGATAAACTGCCTCAACTTTTTCGATTAGCCTCAAAGAAGTGGTAAGAGTTGACAAATCGGGATTGATCTTACCGTCTTCTCCAGCTACATGCCCATGGCCAATCATTTTAACTTCACTCTTCGAGATTTGATTTCCTGCCTGAATACTTCCTTGCCAGACAACAGAGGGTTGGCCGCGGTACCAGCTGTAGTTGTGATGTTCGTTTTCGTCAAAACTCTTATTGACTTCGATGTAATAAAAATATTTACCTGGTTTGAGAGCTTGCTTTGGTTTCCATTCCCAAACGAATTCTCCTGCTTTGGGTGTTGCCGATGAGATAGCATCTGGTAAGGGTTTGTTTTTAGGTGGATAGAAATTTCTTTTACCATAGTCAACACCACGGCTATAAGCCCATACGGGGAGAACGCTTAAACGGGCTCCTCCCCATTTGTCGTCCAATCCGCCACTGCGATTTCCAAGCCCTTTTTTAGCAACCTTACGAGTTACATAGACAGTATCCACAAAGACTCCTTTTTCATCGGTCAGCCAAATAGCCATCTGGCATTTCTTCTCGGATAAAAGGAGTCGGAATGTGAATGTCTGATGTCCTTCTTTCACTTCTGCTATAACCTGGCTTCCCCAAAGAATCAGTATGATAACCAGGGGGAAAAGCAATTGAGCGTGTCTTCCTCTATAAAATGATCTAAGCATAGTAAAACTCCTCATTGATGAATGGTGAAAAGCCAGATAAAGCTGGCCTTCACAGGTGGAGTGTTAGATAGATAAAACTACGATAAAGGTATAAGAATTAAAAAACAAACCTTCCCAAAGGCCCAAGATAAAGCCCATCCTCATACAAGGGCTTCTTATACACAGTTATTCTTCATAACGCCATGACTTTGCAATAATTTCAACAAATCCAACAATGAGCACAATGATTGCTATAGACCATAAAATAATATTGCCTCGCAAAGGAATATCAAATGGAGCAACAAGGAGCCACAAAAGCAACACAGAAGCCCCGAAAAGATTGATTGCTATTGCACCACCAAGACCCAATCCCCGAATATTTTTTATTGCTCCGTATCGTTCAATTAACAGAGCAATGCCAATACCGAACAGGACTCCTCCAAGAATACCTGGATAAAAGTTTGTATTTGTATA
>Ga0114919_10004054_pt1 | contig 11778 bp, 5 predicted proteins | sample BlataG_FD_88682 | JGI IMG/M metagenome (GOLD analysis project Ga0114919, IMG submission 88682) | Deep subsurface microbial communities from Black Sea to uncover new lineages of life (NeLLi) - Black_00105 metaG | ecosystem: Environmental > Aquatic > Marine > Oceanic > Sediment | place: Atlantic...
AAAAAGACCCTCAGCGTCGCCCCCTCGATCTCCAGCCTCACATGAAACCTCTCGCTCTGCTTGATGTCGGCGCCTGTTTCGTATTTGCCGGGAAACTTCTCCCGCAGATACCTCCAGTGTCCGTCTTCTCGGCCCATGACTGCGTACTGTACCGTGTTCTGATGCCGGTCAGTGCCGGCGACCTGAGGCCGAAAGTAGAGCTTCTCAGCACGGCGGCCGTTGTCGCGACCGCGAAACGCGATCCCGCAGAAGATGTCGCCGGCTACATCGACCTCAATGACGCCGTCGCTAAAATCGTCGATGGGCAGATAGACGTACGTCTGCTCGCGTCCGGCGATGTGCATCGCCTGTTTTCCCTTGTATTCGACCACCTCGGCAAGAAAGGCGTGGTCGGCAACCCACTGGTGACCTTCGAACTGAATCCGTTTCGGCTCGCCCTCTCCGGCTTCAATCTTCACCGCGACGGCGACTTCCTCACGAGTGAGAATGCCATCGCGGTTGGAGTCAATCGCGTCGAACAGCGAACGCCGGAAAAACCGCTGTTCCGAAAAGTCTTCGAAACGGGCTTTGCCGTCGTTGTCTTTGTCCGCACGGCTGAATGGAACATCCAGTGTTAGTGGGCCGGCGGCTCTACGGGGCTGCCCCGCTTGCTGCCCGGCGGGACGTTGAGCGCCGAGGTCTCCACGCTGTTGGGCCTCCACGGTCGTGGACAATGAAAGTGGCAGGAGTGTCCAGAGGATGATTAACATTATCTGTTTCATGACGTTTTCCTTTCTCAAGTAGTGTGGAGTTCTGGCTTACGCCCTTTTGCATTCGCAGAAAGCCCCTACGGGCTTTCTGAACATCTGATTACGAAGCAGAAGAACTCATTCTCTGTACCTTCCGCATGATAATCTCCTTAGCACATAGGGATTACCGGTTTACGGATATTCTCTCAACAGCCTTGCTCTAAATAAGACAGTATTTCAACCCGACGCTTCACGATAGTCCGCTGCTTCCTCTTTACATGAATAAACGTCTGCATTACAGGTGGGACACGTTTCATCTCTGAATGAAAAACTTGAACCGCACTTTGTGCAGGTCCAGCGTTGTGGCTGATCCTGAAGCCAAGATGAATAGCCTTCTTTACGGATTTGATAACAGTTTTTCTCCGCGATCAACGCCATATCCCTTCCACTGCGATGGAACTTTTTTGTTTTCTCGCAGGGGAACTGATTACATTCCCCGCAGGAACTAAGGTTCTTCTCCATTGCACACGTCTTCATCTGGCATTTCATACAATGGTCCGCCACTCTATTGCTTTTACACCCAAGACACTTTACTTGCGATGGATCTTCTGCTTTGACTGACATTTGGTACAGAGGACATGCTCCACAACACAGCCCGCAAAAAGCAGCCGGGATTGATTCTTTCCGCTGGCTGGATTGCCTGGTTAGTTTTGTGCAACCCCCAAGGCCTGCAGTCAATACACAACCGCAGCCCATCTTTGCTATAGTGTCAAGAAACTTACGGCGGTTCATTTTATACTCCTTTCCGTTAATAATAATTCAAACATGATTCGTGCCCGAACATTTATGTTAAAAAATTTATGTTCTCAGATTTTGCTCAATTTGCTCCAATTGTTTTACTAATCGTTCCCGATCATTCCCATTCATATCACCATACAGTTGCTTGAGCAGCACTCTCGATATTTCGTCGAAGTCTTTACGGAATCTTTGTCCCTTTCTCGTTAGTTCAACGTAAGTTACGCGATTGTCAGTCTCGCATGGTAGTTTACGAACATATCCATGGCGTTCAAGTGTGTTGATCATTGCCGTAACGGTTGACTTGACACGCCTGACTTTTTCTACAACTGCCTTGATCGGAACTGGTTTGGATTGTTTAAATAGAAAATTTAACACTGAGCCGTGAGCAGGTACGATCCCGGCGATTGAGCGATCTCGCAATTCTTTCTCAATCAGAAGATTCGCCTGCTCTCGAATCCTAGCGATTTGTCCGACGATTCCACGTGTATTCATCTTGTGACAACTCTTTGCTATTAGTCTATTCCTTCGTTAGAATAGTTCGGGGACGAACTATTGTCCAACAAAAACTCACAAATATTACAATTTTTTTCTCGCGCTCTGTAAGTGCCTTTGTATGCTAGCACATCGATCTAGCCATCAACATTAGCTCTGTTATTTAGGTATAGTTCGTATTCCCCTTTTCTCAGCTTTTTTTAGCTTGGTGCACCTACAACCAGAATACAAGTGTACAACCCATTATCTGCCAATTCGCCAAAAATGCCCATTCCATAAGTGCTGTATAATCAGAGATTTATAAAAATTACAAAATTGTTAAAACGTTTTATATAGCCGTTGTCGGTCTGTGCAAAAGTAGGTATTGGAAGAAAGATAGGGCATAAAAAACCATGTTTTTCTTTCAATTTTCAATAAAGCTGCCTCGAAAACGATAATCCTTCTCATTTCAAGGTGATTTGGATAAGATTATTTATATCTAAGGAATAAAATCATGTTTCTTCAACGTTTAAAATGGAAATTTCGTTTGAAAGGAACCTTTGTATGAAAGCAACAATTATCCAATTAGTGGTCTTGCTGTTCTTGCTGAATTCAACAGAAACGTCTTCTTTGGCTGGTCGAAAGGCAAGGATTTCGGGACGGGCCGATATGCGTCTGTGGTTTGAAAGGGCAGCCCAGGAACGTAATGAGTCCCTGGCTCTCGGTAATGGTCGCCTTGGAGCTGTGCTTTACCATGGAGTGACGGAAGAGCTAATTGAGATCTCCGAAGAGACACTGTGGGTTAACAGCACCACCTCTGTAGAGGAAGGAAGCAGAATGAAAGAGCACATATCAACGCTCTGGAAGCTGCTTGACGAGAGCCGTTTTAAAGAAGCTAATGAACTGGTAGATAAGTACTGTTTCGACGATCGTCCTCAACTGCGCGTGAACCTTATGGCAGACATGAAACTGACCTTTGCAGATCACGAACGGTTCAGTGATTACCGCCGACAGTTGGATATGAGTACCGCAGTTGCCAGGTTAAGTTACAGCAGTCAGGGAGCCCGATTCATTCGTGAAAGTTTCATCTCCGCTGTTGACCAGGTGATGGTGATCAGATTGACCTGTGATAAGCCGGGCCTTATCTCATTTGACCTTGGTCTGAGCCGGGAGTTGGCCGGCAGTGAATTTCTTATAAAGACTGAGAACGATGTACTGATCATGCGCGGCCCGGGCGGCACGCCTGAATCCGGCCTGAAATTTGAACTGCAGATAAAGGCCCTTGCCAGGGGAGGAACGGTCACACCGCACGGGGATACTTTATCTGTTAAAAAGGCTGACAGTGTTTTGATCATCCTTAATGCTGAGACAAATTTTGAATATGGAAAAATTCTGGATGTCGATCTGCCCACCTTGTGCAAGAAGAAGATCGCGGCAGCCGCCAGGCGGCCTTATGAAAAAATGCTTGCAGAGCATGTTGCGGAGCATTCCGGTTATTTCAACCGTGTGGAGCTGTTCCTCGGACCCAGTACGGAAGAGCAGCGCAAGCTGCCCACGGACGAACGTGTCAATCGGGTACGCGGCGGCGAAAGAAGAGAAAGGCCCATGAAAAAAGGAAGGGAAAAAAGAAGTACCCCACCCCCTGTGTCTGAAGTAGCTTTTGAGCGTGATCCTGAATTGGAGGCGCAGGTTTTCCAGTTTGCCAGGTATCTCTTGATTTCCTCTTCCCGGCCGGGGACACAACCGGCAACCTTACATGGTATCTGGCCCAACTGGTTTATTGGAGCGAGAGGGAGTAATAACGCCTATCATCTGAACATTAACATTTCTGAAAACTACTGGCCGGCTGAAGTGACCGGACTGGGGGAGATGCATGAGCCCGTGGTTGATTTACTTGAAAAATATCTGCCCAATGCCGGAGTCTATGCCCGCGAGGGGTATGGCTGCGGGGGTGTTGTCTGCGGGCACAATATCGATGCATGGATGGCGCCCAGCCGCCGCGGCATGACCCGTGCTGCTGCCCAGTGGGTAGGTGGTTTTGGCTGGATATCCCAGCACGTGTGGGAGCATTATGCGTTCAGCGGTGATGAAGTTTTCCTGCGCGAACGCGGTATGCCGATTTTGATGGCAGCTGCTGAATTTTTTCTTGATTACAGCCGGCTTGACCCGGTCACTGGAAAGATCTATATCGGGCCGTCAGGCTCTCCTGAAAACAGTTTCCTTGTTGACGGGGAGCCGTTAACGGTTGATTACGGGATCAGTGTGGACCAGGAAACCGCTCACGAACTCTACCGAAACTGCCTCAAGGCGGCCGAAGTTTTGAAGATGCGGGATGATCCGCTTATTCAGCGCATGGAGAAGGCCCTGCCCCGGCTGGCACTGCCTAAGATCGGTAAAGACGGCCGATTGCTTGAATGGAGAGAAGAACGTGTTGAGCATGATCCATATCACCGCCATTTCGCACATCTCTACGGTTTTCACCCGGGGAACCACATCACAGTGGACAAAAACCCGAAGGAGGCGGCCGCTGTAATGCGTAGTTTGCGATACCGTATGGCTGGCGACACGGAAGCTGATTACGCTCCGGGCCGCCTGGACTGGCAGCAAACCTGGTACCTGAGCATGTGGGCCCGCTTCCGCAATAAAGATTTTTTTCAGCGAACATACGAGGACTATTTCAAGATATTCCTGGAGCCGAATCTGAATTCCTGGTGGCAAAGAAGGCCGTACCAATACGATGGCAGCGGGGCCTTTACAGCGGGAGTGGTTGAAGCGCTTCTTCAGAGTCATGCCGGTGAGATTCATCTCCTGCCCTGTTTGCCTGAAATGTGGAAAGAGGGACGTTTTCGCGGTTTCCGGGCCCGTGGCGGCGTCACGGTCAATACAAACTGGAATGCAGAAAGCGTGGATGTCGAGCTAATGGCGAATAGCGATGGACGATTCAAAGTACGCTATGGTGCTTCGGTGCGGGAAATCACTCTTGAAAAAGGCCACCCTGTTAATCTCAAATTTGATGCTTCTCAACTTTAATGAATTAAACTGTTCCCTTGCTCAACAGATAAATAGCCGCAGGACAATGATATAATTGTTTCCCGTCAGGGATATGAACATTGCCCACATCATCGGAAAATAACACAATTAAATTTCATAGCTTCGTCTTTCCAGTCTCAACTTTATTATTTGTGATTTCTTCATTGGGTTTTTCACTATCCGCTTTCGTAGCCCTTCCAGAACTCTTGGCTCCGGTCGCCCGTTTGGTCTTTCAATCGCACCATTTCTTTGCGCAAGCGTTTCAGTTGCCCTGCATAAGCCGGGTCGTCTGCGAGGTTTGTCATTTCGTCTGGGTCGGACAACAAGTCGAAAAGCTGGGTTTGACGTGTGCTTTTCCAGTTATTACGCTTCGATGGGGCGACGACGTACTCGATTAGCTTATAGCGTCTGTCTCGCACCGCTCGCTGAAAGTCCCTGTAGGCGAAGTAGAGGGTTTCCCTTACCTGCTGCTTTGAGCTGCGCATAACGGGGACAAGGCTTTTGCCTTCCACCGAACTTGGAATGGTAACATCGGCCAGCTCGCAAAGGGTAGGAAATACATCGAGCAGGTAGCAGAGCGCGTCGCGCTTCTGACCTTTGGGTATGCCGGGGCCGCTGAAAATTAGGGGCACGTGTACACCGCTAGCCTCGTAGAGGTTTTGCTTGCCCATCAGGCCGTGCTGGCCCACCGCCAAACCACTATCAGCCGCAAAAACGATAATTGTGTTCTCGGCCAACCTCGTCTCTTTCAGCACCTTCAGCACCCTACCAATCTGTGCATCCATATGCGTAATGATGGCGTAATAATCGGCAATATGCTGTCGTATCACCTTCGGCGTTCGAGGCCACGGTGCCAGCTTTTCGTCGCGCACTCTCAGTTCCCCGTTGTCAAAGGGATGCGCCGCCAGAAAGTTCTTCGGCAGCGGAATCTGGTCGGGATTGTACATATCATGGTATCGCTTCGGTGCGTGGCGAGGGTCGTGAGGGGCGTGATAGGCCAGGTATATAAAAAAGGGCCTGTCGTCCTTGTAATCACTCAGTAAGTCGATGACAGCATTGCTGAACAGCCTGCTCGAATGTATCCCTTTTTTCGAGGTCTTGCTGACAGGCAAACGCAGCTTTGCATCGGATCCTGCGGCCAGGTACGCCCTGTCACGCCGATATTCTCCGGTGGGGTCAAAATCGTGAACAGGCATTCTAAAGTGGTCAGTAAGGTATCCTCCTAATCCGAATATCATGGCGCCGCCGGAGAAGCCCCGGGCAAGCGACTGCCTGTCATTGTGCCACTTGCCCGTGTGAAAGGTAGTGTAGCCCACCTTTCTGAGGACCTCGGGCAGTGTTGTATGCTCCGGCGGAATAGTTTTACCTTTCTCGTCCAGGCCAAACAGGCCTCGGCCGCTCAGCAGCATAGCCCGACTGGGGACACACGTCGCACCGGTCATACCGCCCATCATATAAGCGTTAGTGAAAGCGATACCATTGCGCACAATCCAGTCCAGGTTCGGCGTAATGATGTGCTCGTTTCCCAGCGCGGCAATGGTATCAAAACGCTGATCATCGCTGAAGAAAAAGATAATGTTGGGTCGTTTCTTTTCCGCCCTCAATATTTGGCGCATACTGGCACAGCTTGGCAGCATCGATAACGCTGATGCCGAAACTGCTGCAAACCCCGAACTTTTGAGAAAATCACGTCGTTTCATAAATTGCTTTTTCGTGATAACTTTTAAGAAACCATATGTCAAAAGTTTATTGTCCCTCCCAAAAATTACATCCGAGCAATTGAAGCCAGATAATACCCGCAATTGCCGTGCTCAAAACTACAACCATAGTACAACCAAAAGGGCAAATAGCGTGTAAAATCGCAAAAATTGTAAGTCTATAAGGTTTGTAATATCAAAGACTTAAAAAATTCTCAGAAAACGACGAACGTATTGAACATCCTATTGACGTTGTGAGTGCCATCGGATTATATTGCCGTTGGTGTGATCAAGGGGCCTATGGCCGGGCTCAAAAGCTTTCTCTAAAACGAATATCCTTCAAAGTTCAAGTTGGATTTGGTAAAATTATTGGTATCGAAAGGACTGAATTATGTTTTGTAAACGTTTAAATGGGAAATATCAGTTTAAGTAACAACGCAAATGAGATAGGATAAGCCTAATGCGAGTATTGTTGATTACTTTGATATGTATGTCTTTTCTGAGTCTGGAAAGATGTCAGGCCGAAGTTCAGGATGCCGCTTCCGATAGCAGTAAACTGCGTGACGCCGTCTCCGACCTGATCGAAACATTTGGCGATCATTACCCCAATGGATACGATTATCTTGACCGTTTGCGACGCATCGAGGGTCGTCTTGGGCAGGGTGAGGCATATGCAAAACACCAGCTTGAAACTTTGCGCAGTGAGGCACTTTTAGCGAATCCCCTGTTGACTGAGCTGCCCGGGGTGCTGGTTGTCAAGCGCAGGATTAAAGATTTGGAGAAGGATAATGTCTTTACTGCCATTGACATACAGATCGGCTATTCCTCCGGACTGGGTCGTGATATCGGCATGCCTTCTAATCATGAGTGTAATGCTTCCCTTGAGCGAGATGGATACGATAACGAGATATGCCTGCTGTTGCCTGTTGCAGGCGATGTAAAATTAAAGACAATCTATCGGCCAGAGGACGGCGGATATGTCGGCGAGCTTGATCTTCACTTTGACGGCAAACGCGTGCTGTTCACAAAATCCGATGCAGTGAACTGGAAGCTCTTTGAAATGAATGTCGATGGGTCACATATTCGGCAGGTCACGCAGATTCCGGATGATGTGGATGCGATGGACGGCTGCTATTTGCCGAACGGAAAGATCATTTTCGGGTCGACAGCATCTTTTCAGTCGGTTCCATGTTGGCATGGTCGCAAACGTGTCAGCAACCTGTACTTGATGGATGCCGACGGCATGAATGTCCGCCAGCTTTGCTTTGACCAGGATCACGACTTCCATCCTGTTGTGCTCGACAGTGGGAAAGTGCTTTATCTCCGCTGGGACTACACCGGTATCTGCCACATATTCCTGCGACAGCTTATGACTATGAATCCGGACGGCACGAAGCAGCGTGCCATTTACGGGAGTAATTCATGGTATCCCAATTCGTTGTTTTTTCCCCGGCAGATTCCGGAAACGAATCGCCTGATCTGTATCCTCTCCGGCTACCATGGACCTCATCGCATGGGGCAACTGGTAATCATCGATCCGAGAAAAGGCTGGCAGGAGGAGTCGGGGATCGTACAACGAATCACGGGACGCGGCGAGCCGATCAAACCGATGATTCGCGACAACCTGGTTAGCGGCGATTGGCCTATGTTCCTGCATCCATATCCACTAAGTGACAAATACTTCCTCGTGAGTTGCTGGATGAGCGCTAAATCTTCGTGGGGCATCTATTTGGCAGATGTATTCGACAATCTCATACTCGTGTATGAGGAGCCGGGCTACGCACTGTTGGAGCCAACTCCTGTTATGCCGCGGAAGCAGCCTATGGTGATCCCCGATCAAATCGACTTGACCAAAAATGATGCAACCGTTTATATCAGTGACGTTTATGCAGGGCAGGGACTGAAAGGTGTGCCGCGAGGGACTATCAAGCAATTGCGGCTTGTCAGTTATAATTTCGGTTATCGCGGTCTGGCCGGCTCGGACAAGATCGGTTACGGCGGGCCCTGGGAGGCAATGCAAATTATCGGGACCGTGCCTATTGAACAAGATGGATCGGCAAGCTTTCACGTTCCCGCTAACACGCCCATTTCCCTACAGGTACTGGACAAAGAAGGCAAAGCGGTACAGCTCATGCGAAGCTGGTTTACCGTTATGCCGGGTGAGAGGATATCGTGCGTTGGCTGCCATGAGACTCCGATGGATGTTCCAGGTAATACTCCTAATATTGCTGCTAAAGGTCCACCTCGGGGAGTATCGCCTTGGTATGGTCCTGCTCGCGGGTTTGACTTCGAGCGAGAGGTCCAGCCGGTACTTAACAAATACTGTGTATCATGTCACGATGGTTCAAGGGTCGGTGTTGCAGATCTTCGATCCGAGTTAGACGGCGGCAAGGCTGAGCCTAAACCTATCGGCTATGTCGCACGTCTCCGTCCTGATATGCTTGAGGCTACCAATGGTAAACTAAAATACGGTCCGGCTTATGATGTGCTGATTCATTACATCCGGCGAGTGGGCATCGAGGATGATGTCAGCCTTCTGACTCCTGGTGAATATCACGCCGATACCAGTGAGCTTATCCAGATGCTCGAAAAAGGTCATCACGGCATTGAACTGGATGCAGAAGCCTGGAGTCGCCTGGTCACCTGGATCGACCTTAATGGTCCTTGCCACGGGACCTGGGGCGAGGTCTTTCCCATTCCGGATGGCGCCCATGAGCGGCGGATGGAACTTCGAAAACTCTACGGCGGGCCGATGGATGATCCTGAGAAAATTTTTGAGACCTCATCGAGACAGGCTGGTACTGTTTTTGCAAGTGTGATATCACGGCCAGAGCCTTATGAGGCAACGGGAGGGCCTCTTTCTTTAAAAGACGAACGTAAGCAGCAGAATTTTTTCACGCCTGTAAGACGCCAGATCGATCTTGGAGGTGTGAAGTTGTCGCTTGTGCGTGTGCCGGCAGGCCAGTTTGTCATGGGTGACGTCAATGGAGAAGCCGATGAGTTTCCGCAAAGAGTTATCACAATGGACAAACCTTTCTGGATAAGCGAATGTGAAGTAACTAATGCCCAGTTTCGACGATTCGATCCGTCACATGACAGCGGATACTATTCAAAACGCCGCGATCGCGCCGATGGAAAGGGGCTTTCGCTCAATGGTGATGAGCAACCGGCAGTACGCCTGTCATGTGGGGAGGCGATGGATTTCTGTCATTGGCTTTCGAAGCGTAGCGGATTGACAGTGACGCTTCCAACTGAGGAACAGTGGGAATACACCTGCCGGGCGGGAAGTGCAACACCGCTGAATTACGGGATGGTTGATGAAGATTTTTCTGCCTGGGCTAATATGGCAGATCTCAGCTTCAGCACAGGCCTGGAGATAAACAATGGACGAATGATGCCCGAAGGTGGAGTCACCCAGGCAACCGGAGGCGTTCCTCATCTTGTTTTGGAAGGTTCAAAGCTGGCGGACATACGATTCGATGACCACAATCGCGTTACCGCGAACGTAGGTTCTTATCGGGCCAACGTATGGGGGCTGCACGACATGCACGGCAATGCCGCCGAGTGGACGCTAAGCGAATATGATAATGATCGAAAAGTCGTTCGTGGTGGCTCATTTTTCGATAGGCCTGCAAGGAGCCGCAGCAGTTTTCGATTGGGGTATCCATTTTGGCAGCGGGTATTTAACGTTGGCTTTAGAATAGTAGTAATTGATGAGAATATCGCAACTAATGATACAAAAGGAGATAAGAATTGAAGCAGATACAACAATTTGCACACGGGTTATTCTGGATCATCGTAATTGTCTTAACAAACTTGTCTGCGCAATACGCGATTGCCGAAGAACCTAAACCGAATCTGATCTTTATCCTAGTCGATGACCAGGGTTACTACGATCTTGGTTGTTACGGCGGGAAAGAGTTCGATACACCTCGAATTGACCGAATGGCCGAAGAGGGCATATTGTTCACCGATTATTATGCGGCCGCTCCGATCTGCAGTCCATCGCGTGCGGGCATTTTGACCGGCTGCTATCCGCGCAGAGTCGGATTGGCGACGTGGGTACAGCGGGCGGACTCGCGTAAGGGGATTCATCCCGACGAATTGACCTTAGCTGAACTGCTCAAATCATCCGGCTATGCAACGGCATGCATAGGCAAGTGGCATCTGGGATTTCTGCCCCCATTCCTGCCGAGGCAGCAGGGATTCGATCATTACTTTGGATTACTCCATAACCTCGATCCTGTTGAGGTTGTCTATTTCGAGAATGAAGGCGGCGTACCGTTAATGCGTAATGAAAAAATATTCAAGCGACCGGCCGATCCTGCGGAATTGACCGAGGCCTATACCGATGAGGCGATTAGCTTTATCTGGAAAAATAAAGATCGTCCGTTCTTTTTGTACCTGCCTCACACAATGGCGCATAATCCGTTGGGTGTAACAGATGATTTTAAAGGAAAATCACGTTTTGGTCTCTACGGCGATGTTATTCAGTGCCTGGACCATCATGTTGGACGATTGTTCGATACGTTGGAAGAGCTGGGCATCGATGATCGGACATTGGTTGTCTACGCCTCTGACAATGGTCGCGGCCCGGGACGAACAGCCGACCAGCCTATACGCGGCAACAAGCTTTCAACATTAGAGGGCGGTATCCGAGTCCCTTGCATCGCATGGGGACCGGGCCTTGGGGTGAAGGCAGGGCAAACCTCCTCGCAGCTCATTCATGCAATGGACTGGTATCCCACCTTCGCGACTTTTGCAGGCCTAAAGGTTCCCGAGGGACGGGTCATTGATGGACGTGACATCACCCCTGTGCTTAAAGGAAGATGCAAGACGGTTCCTTCGGCGACAGCAGAGCTGTCACTCAATGCATCGGTCCCTTTGCGTCGCCCGTGGAATCCACCAAGCGAATGGGAAGGAATAGTCTCGCGGGAAGAATACCACCAGGCATTTTTCTATCATGGCAGCCTCGGATCGCTCGCCGCTGTTCGATGGGAGAATTGGAAATTACAACTAAATCCCAACTTCCAGCTTTTTGACTTGGAAAAGGA
>Ga0114919_10004055_pt1 | contig 11778 bp, 17 predicted proteins | sample BlataG_FD_88682 | JGI IMG/M metagenome (GOLD analysis project Ga0114919, IMG submission 88682) | Deep subsurface microbial communities from Black Sea to uncover new lineages of life (NeLLi) - Black_00105 metaG | ecosystem: Environmental > Aquatic > Marine > Oceanic > Sediment | place: Atlantic...
AAGAACTGTTTCGCGTACGATTGTAACTCTGCTGGTTTTAGCTTCTTAAGCGAAACTGCAAATACTATTTGCGAGAACAATATAGCCGTCAAAAATGGCACACGCGGTTTTGAAACCGGTACTATGCGGGTCTTCCATTGTACGAGCTGCAACAATACGGGTAACGGATTTTTTGTGAACCAGTTTAAGACGATGACGGCAAAAAATTGCTATGCGGGCGGTAACTCGGGCAATGATTATGGCGGTGACGGGACGCTTAACACTACGACCTGCCACGATTCTGATGGAACTGCCGACATTACGACAGCTTATTCCAAGACGCCCAACGCCGGCACGATGTTTACTGAAATAGCCGGCGGCTCGGAGGTTTTGACGATTGCCAATGGAGCTTCGGGCCTGATCGGAGTTGGTACCGGGGGCGTTTCAATCGATGACTTTGAAGGTGACATAAGAGACGTTTCGAATCCTGATATCGGGGCGGATGAATATATAACAGAAGAGCCGCCGGAGGAAAATCCGGTCTTCGGCAGTACAACGACAAAACGTTGGCACATAAAGCACAAAACAGGAATGTTCGCAAAGGTATAGGAGATAAGATCATGGCAAAGAAAAAAAGGAAACGTGCAACTGGCAGAAAGAGTACTCGCAGACGTGCAACTGGCAGAAAGAGTACTCGCAAAACTTACAAGAAAAAAACCACTGCCAGGCGGGCCAAGCCCAAAGGCTGCTCGATCTATGAGGTCAAGGGCGGTTGGCGGATCAGCAAACGCAAGAAACGCCGCCGCCGTTAAGTGACGTCACGTTACGCATCCCAGGGCAATTCGCTGAGTAGAATTGGATATAAAATGTCACAACGTGAAAACTGGTCTAAAAACGAAGTTTCAGGTCCTGCCAGGCGGAGCTGCCGGCGGGCCCGGTCCACCAAGATGCGTAACGCTGAAAAACAGGGTAGTTTAGTATTGATCGAGTCGAGATCGTCCATCCTGGTTGATATTGAGAAACGGATTTTTTGAAAAAGGGATTGAAAATGAGGTATTTGACAATTTTGATCACAAGTGCTGTTTTGTCACTTTTTATTATTGGATCATGTAACGAACGGCAGCTCGATCGCACCGATCAGATCGTTGCCGATGCCAATAGCCTGGTCACGATCGGCGGGGCGATCCTGGAATCGCCCGGGGCCCGGGTGATCCCGCCCGACTGGCGGCTGTACGGATCGCTGGCGGTACTGCTTGGATCGGCCTTAACAAACGGCTATCAAAAATGGAGAGGTTCTCAAATGACTAAGACAACCAAAGCAATCGTCAAGGGAATCGAAAAGGCGGAAAAGGCCGCCCAGGGGAATCCGATAGCCCCTGTCAAGATGGCTATAGCCAAAGAGATGCGGGCAGCCAGGGTCTTCGATGTAGGCAACAAAATTGTGGCTCGGCTGAAAATATCATGAAAATATCGTTCATACTCAAAACGCTGATGTTGAAAAGCGGCATAACTGACTTTTCGCTCAATTTCGATGCTGAGAAGGAGCTTGTGCTTATTCGATTTAAACTTCACGGCGTTCCACAGTCAAAAATAGTTACTTTTACAGAGTTAGAGGGCCTGTTCATGGAATCCGATTTAAGCGGCCCAGCAGAGGCACCAGTGCCAGAATAGGCTCTCGAGGGCAATAAGTATCGCCCTTATTTTTTTTCTCATTTTTTTTTTGACATACCAAAAACCAACAGATAAAATCGATTGGGCGGTGGCGGGCAAGCCGAACTCCCTACGGTCGTTCGGCTTGCCCGGTGGCCGCCGACTCCTTTTAGTCGGCGGCGGCCACAAAGTCAAGCGGAATCCGAAAAAAAAGACATTTTTCGGAAAAATTCTTATCTCGGACTCCGTCCGAACCTGCAATCCCCAGCGGCTTGACCGGCAACCGGCTGTTCAGTGGACTTTCGCAAGATCAGGGCCAGGACGGAAAAAAATTTGAGATCGCAGGATTTTTCTCTTGACTTTTCAAAAGCGTTTGTGATATTCTAAAGATTATGAGAATCTGTAAGCAAAACTCAAACTCAAAATCAAGCCTGTTCGGGCAATTCTGCGCTTACAGGTTCGGAATCGGACAGGCTTGTTTTTTTTTGAAAGGACAGGATGATGAAAAAATTACTTAATATCACATTATGCTTCTCAGTTTCTTTGATGGGCTGTGCTGGCCGTAAACCTAATCCTATCGAAAGTCATATGCCAGGAGATACAAAACTCACTTGCCAAGCTATTTATGTAGAAACGAGGCAAATCGAACGAAAAATGGATCGGCTTGAACCGAAGATAAACAAATTTGCAACAAATACATTGTGGGGAATAGCTGGTGTTTTCCTGATTTTCCCTTTTTTTTTCATGGATGTGAAAGATGCAGAGAAGATTGAATACCAAGCTTATCAAGAAAGATTGGATCGACTTGAAGTGTTGGCGATTGAAAGAAAATGCGGCACAATAGATGAATAAGCCATAAGCGGCTTTAATGGTACAAGTCAAGGAAATAGATCAATGGAGTGAAAAATGATGCGAACGCCGATAATATCGAAATTCTCATGTTTTGACCGCACTTCGTCCCATAATATATGTTATGTGGGGCTAAGTCTTTATATAATAATAACTTATATTATAATATTCCTCACAATTTTTGCATCCAGCTGTTCTCAAAGAAAAACCCGCTCGGAAATTCAAATTGCTCAAAGAAAAGAGCGGTTAATAACGGCGATCGAGAAGGCGTTTGATGATCCTGGTTTTTATTTAAAATGGGAAGATAGGTCAAGGAAGATTGAAAAAGAGAAAAAAAACAACTGAAGTCCAGGTCGGTAAGGAAATTACAGACAAGGCGAAAAAATCAGATCGCTTTTACACAGAACTAACTGAATCTGGCAGGCCGATTTTCTATTTTCAACAACCAGGCGATTATGTCAAAGGGCGGCTGATCGGAACCACAACAGCAATATATCAATTTTATTCGCAAAGAATTTATAAGATCGAGGCCTGGGAGATCGTTCAATATGGTCAGATCGTCCCGGTTGAAGAAGATCATATTATCGAGATAGTCGCTTATCGTGACCTTCAACGGATTATTGATAGATGCGAGCTGATGGGCAGCATCGTCCGAATCAAAATGATCGGCCGGCTACGAACATCGGGAGGGCACTTTCGTTTCGTCTGGGAGGTCTATAAGGATATGGGGACGTTTACTGAAAATGAAGTCAAACAAATACCAAAGACGAGAAAAAAAAGGAAGGCCGAGAAACATGGATGAAAACAAAAAACCGGATGCGTATTGCCCGAATTGCCAAAAGCCGGCAATTCGTGAAGGCAATGAGATTATCTGTACGCGTTGCGATGCGACATTCAAGATCACAAAAACAGGGGCCGCTCACGTTGCGAAGATCGGTCGGCTTGAGGACCTTGAGCAAAGAATGGATCGTGCAGAGAGAAAAATGCTTAAATTGATGCAGGACCCGGGCGAATCCTCGGAACCCCCGGAATCGCCGGAGTCAACAGAAACATCAGGCGAAACTGAAACAGAGGACGATCTTTTGCCGCGATGATTAAATTATCATAAAGCCCTTATATTAGAAGGGCACGGTTGGGTCGAATTTAAGTCCTCTCGGCCCAACCGGACCTTTATTGATGGAGCGTAATAATGGCAAAGAAAAAGACAAAGAAAAAGACAAAGAAAAAAACACCGATCGGAACGAAGCCTGAAAAGAGTACGGGCAAAGAATCGCCGGCGGTTACGCCGTATCCTCAAGCCGGGCATAAGGTTGAGGAATTTGAACGGCGGCTTGATAAGCAGATCGGGACCGCCCCCGGGACGCAGGATGCAAAACGGGGCCGGGGCCGTCCACGCAAGCCGCCCGAACCCGAACCTGCGCAGCTCGATCTTTTAGTCGTTGGTCAGGCGATACAGGTGCCGTTCGACCTGTGGTCGATCTCGCAGGGAGTCGAGCAGCTCAAACTTACGGACGAGGAAAGCAAACTGATGGCTCGACCCGCTAAAGAGCTCCTCGATTATTATTTGCCGCAAGTACCGGCAATCGCCTGGGCCTGGATTAGCCTGGTCGCCGTTTCTTATGGGGTTCTCAAAACGCGGCTTGTCTTGATTCAGGAAATCAAAAAATCTAAGACGGAGATGGAAGCTCGTGGTGAGAATCCACAGGGACAAGGAGGTCCCCCATCTCCACCCCCGGGCGTCAAAATGCCAACAATAGATCAAATTAAAAAACCGGCGGCCTAAAAATGATGCAGAGAACTAGAAACAAAATCGCGTGCCGGGTTGTAAATTGTCTTTATTACAAATTGCCTTTTGCTATGACCGAGGAAAAGTTGCGGATGTTTATTGTCGGTACGTTAGCAAATCGTAGCAAGCCGCCATATTATATCCATTGGGATCATAAAGAAGGCGGTTTTAAGCCAGGCAAAAAAAAAGATGGCGGTTGAAAAGAAGATCATTTTGATTTTCGGCAAGCGTGGGACAGGAAAGTCCTATCTTGCCGAGAAATTGATCACCAGCGAACGCCGGCTGTTCATCTTCGACACGCTCGGCGAATACGAGAGCGGCGTGATCTTCGACAACGAAAACATCGATCAATGCCTGGAATTTTGGCGGCACGTCTATTACAACGATTTTAGGATCGTATATCGCCCGCTAAAACCGGATGCGGAGATCGACAATATCGCCGAGCTTGTTTTTGTCCTGGGAAATCTCACTTTTGTAGTCGAGGAGATCGATTGTTATTGTACGAGCTTTCAGATCAGCGATTCGTTCGCTCATATCGTCCAGCGTGGCCGGCACAAAAACATAACGCTGATCGGCGTCACGCAGCGACCGTTCGGAATCCACCGGCTGCTCACGAGCCAGGCGAAGGAGATTTATGTATTCGGGACAAACGAGCCGAGGGATCGCGATTACTTGAAACAATTATTAGGCCAGGAGATCGAGGCGAAACTCGATCAGCTAAAACAATACGAGTACGTTCATTGGCAAGAAGACAACCCGGGACTTGAAATTGGGAAAGCATAATCAAGAATCTCCTCCTTATAACGCCCGGGCGGGTCATTGGTCGACTCCTTTCGGCCTGCCTGGGAAATTTTTGAGAAGATAAAACAGAAGGATGTCTTTGGAATTTTCCATGAATCCGAGCTGTCAAAAGGTCTAACAAAATTACAATGGGACCGGCTTTTTCAGGCAATCGGGCTTTGGCTGGAAGAAAAATAAAAATATTTTTGCGTTACGCATCTTGCCGGCGAATCGGAAAAATCATGGAGTTGCCCTGGAATGCGTAACGCGGAGTCACTTGAAAATGTGGACGCGATATAAAAATTGTCGATGGTGCGGTAAGCGATATATAGCAAGGAAAGATATGAATCGGGACGGATTTTGCTGCAAGGCCCATCGAATGGCATTGAATCGGGCTTATAAAAAGTACGTTACGCATCAGAAGATCAAGGCGGAACGAAGATAAAGATGCATAACAGCCGAGATCGACATCTGAAAAAAAGTTCTTTGACAAGTTAAGAAAAGCCATCTTATACTGATTGTTATGTTGTAACTAAAGAGAAACCGATTTAAGGAGTAAAATTATGGCAATCAGCCCAAAACTTCCGAGCATGAATCAACTGCTCAATTTGGTAATCGCCCTGGCGATCGTTTCGTTCGTCTTCAAGCTCATGCCAGAGAATTACCGGCAGTATTTCCGGATTTGATCGGCGAATCTTTTAACCGCAAATGCAATCTTAGTTAGGAGATTTGAAGATGAAAATTTTAGAAAGAGAGATCGGATCGCTGGATTTTGCAGAGAACCAGACTCGAACCTTGCCTTTGCCCCGTAACTATGCCTATCGGAGATTGAATCTGACGCTTGTAGCGGACGTATATCGAGAAGCGGGTGTGACGGGCGGCGGTGCGAAGGACTCCGCCCCGGCACAACTGGTCAAAAACATTATGATCAGGGCCAACGGCCGGGATGTCATCAAGAATATCGACATGGAGTCGCTCCACAGAATCAATCAAATCGCACACGGCATTCGGCCGCAAATCGCCGCAGAGGGCTGGGAAGGCTACGCCGTAATCATTGTCGGTGATAAGATCGAGATCAGCGTTTCGGCTTGTATCGATTTTGAAATGTGGCGTGCGATCCGTCCGATTGATACGCTTCTCGATTCTGCGGGCCTTGCAACGCTCGAATTGATCGTAACCTGGGGAACGGGCAATGATACGATGAACGATGCCTACGATCCGGCGGGTGCCGGCGTGACGGTAGCGGATGCGAAATTATGGGTATCAAGCGTGGAATCTGTCGGCGTGCCGGCGGGCACGGCCTTTATGACGAACAAGGAGTACATGATCCGCAGCCAGGTCACGGCGGCAAGTGCCAGGCATCAGATACAGATGCCGGTCGGGAATCTGTATCGCTGGCTGATTTTGAAGACGCACAGTGATGGCGATCAGGTCAAGACGATCCTGCCGTTTGCCCTGGCGAATCAAAACACAATTACGCTCCAGGCGGGAACCGAGGTATTTAAGTACCGGATTGCCGGGACGCTTTCGTATGATAATCGACTTGATTACATGATAGAGGTACCGGAGCTATTGCAGCAAGGAGCTGCAGCGGCGATTGATCACCGGCTGACGGAATATCCGCTCGAAGGATATTACGTCCTTGAATTCGTCAAGGATGGAAGATTGACCGAGTGTCTCGACACGAGTCGGCTATCAAGCCTCGAGCTTATTCTCGATGTTGCGCACCCGGGAACGGAAGATTTTATCGATGTTTTTCCGTGCGAACTAATCCGACCGCCGGTAACGGTGGCGGCATGAAAAAAAACACATAAGCGTTAACCAATAAGCCAGTCGGTGAGGTGCAGGTCGGGTTTAGCGATGGCGATCCTATCCCAAAGGGATCGCCATTGTGATTTTTGGGGTAATTTATGTTTGCAGCATTAGCAGGATTGATAGGCGGTGCATTGGGATTGTTCGGCAGTGCCGCCGGGGCTATAGCAGGTGCCGCCGGTGGACTCGGCAGTGCCGCCCTCGGATTAGGCGGTGCCGCAGCCAGTACGATCGGTAGTGTCGGCGGGGCGGCATTAAGTACAACCGGGGCAATAGGCAGCGGGGCAATAGGCCTGGCAGGTGAAACAATCGGGGGCGGATTGAGTATTTTAGGCGGTCTGCCGGCAGCCTTAACAGGTTCGGTCGATTATCTAACGAAGATGCAGCCGACTATCACAGAAGGCATAAAGACTTACAGGGCCTTCAATCCTTTGCCGCCGATAATAGCTCCGACAAAGGCCCCGACACCGGCCCCGGCCCCGGCCCCGGCCCCGATACCAGCCCCATCTTTCGGCCCGGTATGGTTCCCGACAATGCCAACAGCACCGGCCCCAGAGAAAGCAGAACCGGCCCCGGTTGTAATGTCAACGCCGGCACCGGCAGCTGGCGTGATGCCCGACTATTTGATCTATGTAATCATAGCTATTGCAGCGATTTTATTATTGAAGAAATGATATGGGAAGTGGAGCAAGGCAAGAGCGAATAAGTTACGGAGCGGCCAGCGGCGAAGCGCAGGCGATCCAGGAACATGAGCTTGCGATGATCCCGATCATAGAAAAGCGGGCCGAAACGGAGCGTATTTTGCAGGCGGAAATGTTCGAGCAGCAATACGGCCAGGCCGAACGTCTTTATCTCTTGCCGGATCTAATATCACAAAAACTCGCAGAGTCCGAACGGCAGCGGCTCTTGGATTTACCGTTAGCCGAGCAGCTTATTACCGATGAGCCTATTTCGGAACAGCCCGAGACAGAGATCGCACCGGCGGCCCAGCCTGTTTTTATGCCATCGCCGCCGGCGGCGGCGGGGCTTTCGGGGAATATGATTTACAGAATCGCGGCGGCGGCAATCTACTTTTTGTTTTTAAGGAAATAAAAGATGTTAACTTATGGTATGGGTATAGGCGAAAGCGATTGGGGTGACTTGATAAACGTGATCAATGCACCGCCGGCCGTTATAGGCACCGGATTTTTTCCTGAACGGCAAGTCGATACAATACGCAGCGAAACAACAAAAGCGGCGGGGGGGACAGGCCAGACTTATCGTCAAATACTGCCGGAAAACAAATCGATGATCGAGACAAATTACTGGTTTGACCTCGGATGGATCGGTTCGCCTTACCAGGATGACAAGGCGATCCCCGTCAAAGTTGCCGAAAGCAAACAGTTGGCAAGCAGTGTTGAAACAAAGGACCCGATCGGATCGGGCCTGGAATGGGCGTTGGATACGTCAATCAAAGCGGCGACCTTATGGGACGAGATCAGCAGTGCGTTCGGCAAGCGTGAAGTAATCAGGGAAACGCCGAGGGCCGGATACCCGGAAGGCCAGGATGTTCAGCATACAAACGATCTTCAAAGCCGATCCGCCGAAGTAATTGCAACGGCCAAAAAAATGTTTTCACAATACAAGGGATTATTCAGCATAGGTTACGAACCGACAGAACCGCAGCCTGTATCGGGCGTTCAGCACGAACTAAAGCCGGCGGCCATACCGTTCGGCCTTAGTCCGGGAATGATAGCACTTGGACTTTTGTTACTATACCTGGTGAAAAAATGAGCAAGGAATTTAACGACAAACTCGATGATTTTTCACGTAAGATCGAATACGTCAGGCGGGGGCCGATGGGTGTGCCGAAAATTCTAACAATCGATCTGGCGGTCGTTGCAGTTGATCATATTTACGATGTATCGGGAAACATCTTTTATATATGGTCCGCACCGGATGAATCGAGTTATATCAGCATCAAGGTCAATGAGACATCGCAGCCGGCGATCGCTTATTCGGTTCATACCGGACTCGAAACACCGTTTCACAGACTAATCATAACAACGCCGGCGGGCCAGGCAGGCAATATCGTTCTTATTTATGGCACCGAGGCCCCGGAATTATTACGGTTGATCGATAATCGTTCGACTACAGTTGCCGGTGTCGGCGGTGTCCTGGACGAATTACGCGGCGATCTCACACCGGAAAATTGGGGGGCCGAAGTCGCGGTCGGCGTCGCTGCCGTTCAACTTTATGCAGCGAATGTGGTTCGGAAATCCGCGATCATACAATCGAAACAAGTGAACGCAGGGCTTGTTTATGTCGGCTTTGATAATACGGTCGGGCCTACGATATGGGTTGCCGAATTACAGGCCGGCATGGCTTTTAGTATCGATGATTATCGCGGGCCGTTGTGGGCCGAAGCCAGTATAGCCGGACAGCTTGTCGGCGGGGGGGAATGGTAATGGGTGCCACAATAACCGCTCCGCCAAACAGGGCAATGATGAAATGCGACACTTATGAAGGGAACGGGGCCGATGATCGCGACATTGATATTGGCGTGGACCTGGCGTCAAAAAGTTTCGCGGCTGTCTTTGTGAAGGCACGGTCCATAGCCGAATTGGGCGTTTGGCATACAAGCAGCTTAGTGGGTGACTTATCGTTGTATATGACAGATCTAGCGGGATTGGGCGATCGGATACAGACCTTAACAGCAACCGGCTTTCAAGTCGGTGTAAATGATGAAGTCAATAAAGACCTGAATGAATACGAATATTTAGCAATTTGGCAGAACCCGTAAAATGGCTTTCAGAACTCTGATAGATGAAATCGACAGCAAAACCGTTCCAGCTCTCAAAAAGGGAGAGCGCGTGACGTTGACATTTAGCTCTAATCCGAGCAAGTGGGTTCGCGCTTCGCAAATATCAATTATCGAGTGGCGGCTTGAGAAAAACAAGGACATCAGAATCATAAGTGCGAACTATTGGGGCGAAGATACGATCACTTTTGATGTTGAGGTAACGAATACCGATGCCCTGTTGAGCGAAAAATTGATTATCGCACTGATTATGGCTGCGAATCCCAGCTATTTCGTTCTAACACATAAACCGGCAATTAAGAAGACAGCCGTTGCGGTCGTCAAGGCGGCGCAATCCATAATTCCCTGGACACCTTCGATTGCTGTTGTTATTGGCGTTTTCGTACTGTTAATCCTCTGGAAAAAATGATATGAGCGATCGTGACATTATAAGCTGGGACAAACGACTTCAAGATCAGGCAGATCGAGGCTGGAATAATTACTTTCGCCGGAGAATCTATCTCGATCAGATCAGGAATTTTGATAATCTTGCGATCGCCGGTGAATTTTTATACGTTGAAGAGGTCTCAAGCTCAACCGCCTTCGCCGTCTGCCGGCTCAATCTCAATTTGAACGATCCGATCGATCTGGAATTAGGTGCGGTCGTCAAGACGATCTTTACTAATGTTATTATTACGAACGCCGCACAGGCCGGCGAATGGATCGATATAGTCTGGGGAATCAATTTTGAGTATTACCGGCAGAAACAAAAGAAGATTGAGATTGATGAGCCGCTCAGCGTGGACGATAACGGCGGCTCCTTAACGGTCGATGGTGTCGTGACGGTCCAGGAGCCTTTGGGCGTTGACGATAACGGTGGATCATTGACGGTGGATGGTGCGGTGACGATTCAGGAGCCTTTGAGCGTTGATGATAACGGCGGATCATTGAGCGTTGATGATAACGGCGGATCATTGACGGTGGACGCGATCGCCCTTCCATTGCCGGCAGGTGCGGCAACGGCGGCCAATCAGCTTGCCGATGGTCATAATGTGACCGTAGATAATGCCGGTGGCGGGGCCGCGGTCAATATCCAGGATGGTGGCAATACGATAACGGTGGCCGGAGCGGTCATGATCCAGGAACCTTTAAGCGTTGACGATGGCGGCGGCTCATTGACGGTCGATGGATCGGTCGCGGTCTCGGCGGTGGCAGGGACGGTGACTACCGATGATAAAGACGGTAACGCCCAGCCTTGTATAACGATAACAAATGTCTCGGCTGATGCCAATACGGTCGGGGCGAATCATGCCTGTAAAGTCGTCTTAATCCGCGCACATACAACGAATACCGGCCTTGTTTGGATTGACATCAATAATGCGGCGGTCGCCGGATCGTGCTATCCGCTCGATACGGGCGATGCGGTGTCTTTTAGGACAACAAACACGAATCTGATCAACGCTTTGTTTAAGGTGGCAAACGAAAAAGTGACGGTTATTTATCAAAACTAAAAAATGGCTACTCCAGTTATAAGATATGTCGATCCGGACGCTGTGGGCGTACCGATAAACGGTGTAAACTGGAACCAGGCGTATCGTGGCTTAGAGGCCTGTAATATTGCCGAAGCAAAAAACCTTGTTACCGCCGATGAAACTATTACGATAAACTGCCGGGCAAGCGGCGGCAGCAATGATGGCGCAGCAGTTTACATAAACGGCTGGACGACTAATGCAACTCACACGATTACCATTCAAGTTGCACCGGCCGATAGACATTCCGGCGTAAGAGGATCAGGTTATCATATAGAACACGCGACTGCTTGGAAATCCATAATAAGATCGAATGAACAGTACGTTACGATTGATGGAGTTTGCGGCAAGGCAACGAGCATGAATGCCACACCCGGTTTTTATTCTACCCAGCCTAATGTTAATATAAAGAACTGTTTCGCGTACGATTGTAACTCTGCTGGTTTTAGCTTCTTAAGCGAAACTGCAAATACTATTTGCGAGAACAATATAGCCGTCAAAAATGGCACATGCGGTTTTGAAACCGGTACTATGCGGGTCTTCCATTGTACGAGCTGCAACAATACGGGTAACGGATTTTTTGTGAACCAGTTTAAGACGATGACGGCAAAAAA
>Ga0114919_10004059_pt1 | contig 11775 bp, 7 predicted proteins | sample BlataG_FD_88682 | JGI IMG/M metagenome (GOLD analysis project Ga0114919, IMG submission 88682) | Deep subsurface microbial communities from Black Sea to uncover new lineages of life (NeLLi) - Black_00105 metaG | ecosystem: Environmental > Aquatic > Marine > Oceanic > Sediment | place: Atlantic...
AAACCAGGTTTTCTGGTTGCAAATCGCTTTTTGAATTTTTATTTGTCATTTTGCATTTTAATTTTTGATATTTGATTTTTGGGCGTATAAACCAATTTTTACGACGTAAGTAGCGTTGTAGTATTAGGTTGGCCAATTGCTATAATGTCCACACACATCGATTGCATCCGCTGAAGCATTGGTGATGAAAAGCCGCCTCGAAAATTTCCTGATTTCTTCCGGCATCCCTCAAGCAGCACATATCAAGCGTTTTCAGGCGGTTATGCCAATTGCCCATCGCCCGGACAATTCAGCAGCAACTTCTTTGACATAGTGCCCCCCATGGGTCATTAAAACCGCTTTTCAGGCAGACTTGCAGAATCTTATCGTTGCCCGAGCGTAGCAGCACCAGGGCCATTTCTATGCGGCGATGATTAATAAATTGATTTCAGCACATCAGGCTGTATAATGGATAGAGGGTATTTCCGAAAATACGTTGTTAACGTGAATAGAAAGGGTGTTTCTATGAAAGGATTTCTGTTTGGCTATCTGATTTTCTGGTTGGGTTTGTTTATTTTCGTTACTCCCGTCGTTCGTGCCGAGGACAAGGCAATTTCCCGCAGTGGTGTCACGATTCGTTTCATAGAGCGAACACGGACGCTGGAGTTTTCCGACGATGAAGCGGGAAAAATATTCGAGAGTGGCATTATCACCGCCGGCCATCAAGGCAAAACGATTGCCACCAGCGATTCCGGAACAGAGTTGAACGTCACCGTCAGGAAAGAAGCCTCAGAACTGGTTCTGGATCTGGATAACAAACTCACGACGACTCTTTGCATTAAAGACACTCCTCGCATTGTCATATATGTGCTGGGTGAAGAACTCGCCGAGGTGAGCTTCCGCGCCAAAGCGGTGGCGGGTCAACGCGCCTGGCCGGTAATTCTGGAAGATACTCAGCTCGGCGATAACAAAGTGGTATCCACGCGTCTGGGGCCGGCGACCTTCGCGGCGTCACAGTCGCTGTTTGATCCAAAGTATGATTTGGCCATGTTAGTTGATGCCGCGGGCGATGTAAGTTGGCAGTGGGATAATGGTTGGAAGCTGCATACCTTTGCAGGGACAGGTCAGAAATTGTTTTCAATGGATTTGTTGAGACATTATTATCGCGATCGCCTGGGAATCAAGTATTACGCTCCGATCAAAAAACGCAGTTACTGGGAAACTGCGCCGGTGGTAGCGATGACATGGTATGGCATCCAGGGCTGGAAGAACAAGCCTGCGCAGAAGAAGGAATGGCTGTATCCGCAGATCGACTGGGTGGCCAAACACCTGCTGCCGTACGCTGAGAAGATGGTGTTTCAGCTTGACGACAGTTACGCTTACTGGGACGATAAGTATATGCGGGACCTGTCCGACTATATCCGTTCGAAAGGTATGATTCCTGGTATCTGGTTTACGCCTTTTACACATACCGCCCCAGACCAGGCCGAGGAGCAGGCCCGGCAACATCCCCACTGGTTCCTGCATGACCGGCAGGGCAAGCTGTTGAGGAATTTCGGAGGGCAAAACTGGGGCTTCCTGGGATTGGCCGGCTACGTGCTGAATGTCAGTAATCCAGAGGTGGTCAGTGGGCCCTACGGCAGTTTTTGGCATAAGGTTAGCGAAACATGGAATTTCGATTTCTTTAAAATTGACGGCCAGCCGCCCGTTAGCAGGCTATATAGCGAGTCCGCCGATGGCGGCGGATTGAAAGGCTATCGAAGTGGATTGAGAATTGCCCGTAAGATCGTCGGGCCCGACAAATTTATCAATGGCTGTTGGGGTACACCTACCGCGGCGATTGGACTGGTTAACGGCTCACGCACCGGAGGCGATACCGGCAACGCAAAACATGCGATCAACGTCATTTTACGCTGGAATTTTCTCAACAACGTGGCATGGTGGTGCGATCCGGACGCTGCTGCCAACCTGTACAAGAGTCCCGTCGAGCCAGCCCGGCTCAACGCCCAGGCACGCGTCCTGACAGGTCAGCAATTCCTCACCGACGATGTCTGGACCAAAGTACCGCCGCCGATCCGGCGCGTCTGGCAGCAGTCGTTTCCCATGCTGGATATACGGCCGGTAAACCTGTACCCAATTAAAGACAATTGGAAAACGTACGACGTATTCGACCTGCGTATCGCCCGGCCATACCGAACCTGGGATGTCGTGGGACTGTTCAACTATGATGAGAAGCCGGTCCGCAAAGAGCTTGACCTTTCTCGTTTGGCTCTTGAAGCGGAGGAAGTCCATATTTTTGAATACTGGAGTTCGACGTATCTCGGCCGCTTCAACCGCGACGCAAAGATCATCCGACCCATGAAAGCGCACGAGGGACAGGTTTTCTCGATGGTTCCTGTCGTTTATGATCGTCCGGCGCTGCTCTCGACCAGCCGGCACCTCAGCCAGGGCGGGCTGGACCTGGAAAATGTTCATTGGCAACAGAACGGTCAAGATTGGATTGTGCGCGGTCAATCAACCCATCTGGTTCCCGGGGATGAATACGTAATGGTTTTCGCATGCGGCCGCTACAGGGTCAAATCCACTCATTCTTCCGATAGTCCGCTGAACGTGATAAGCCCAGCCCCCCGGAGGGGCGGGGCGATTGCCCGATTACAATGTACTCCTCATGCGAATCGCACCCTGAATTGGCAGGTTACGTTTGAACCGTTACGAAAAGCAGCTCTGTCGGTCGAGCCGAAACAGACCAAAAAACTAGGGGAAAACTAGGAAAACTAGAAAATTAATAATCGTATCAATTTTGATATTGTATTAGAAACGTGGCTCAGCGGCGCCGCGGATCAAGTATAGATGGTAAATCCCGGTTATAGTATCCATCTTCCTCACTTCCCGGCATCGAAATGCCCGGCGCGCTTCCAGCTATTCTGCCGCCCCAATCTCGGAAAGGTTCCCTCGGCTCTTTTTCGGATTTTTTGATTTCATTAAACCTAATCAGCAATTCTCTGGCCCAGTACTTCGTTCTAATAGGCATACGCTCAATATTCATCCCATCAAAAGTGTAAAGCATATCAAAATAATGTCTGGGATTCAGCTTCTTTCCACCCGACCAATCGTAATCGTTCACAGGTACAACATCCACCAAAACTGCCCCGGTAGTATAATCAATTGTCTCGGGTACCGTACGTCCCATAATGTCACTTCTAATGCCACTTCTAATGTCACTTCTAATGCCACTTCTAATGTCACTTTCTATGCCCATTATTCTAAGATCTTCCCCCCCATATCCTCCATATACTGAAGGATCTCCTCCGAAAAACTCAGGCGCCGTTTCCCGACGTCTGCTACTTCCAGATGTCGTCTCGGACTCGACAACCTTACCTATAACTTCTCCCTGCTCGACCGGAAAGTCCTTACTGTGCCAATAACCCAACACATACCTGGAGACCTGCACCGTAACAATCTTGGCGGCCTCGTTTTGTATATCACGCGCGAAAAAGTACAACCTCCCCGGAATCTCCACCGCCTCAGTTATGTCAGAAAACTCACTCCACAAAACGACTTTGTTCTTAAACCCTCTATATTCCTCGCTGAACTGATTTGTCCCGGCTATCGGATTAAAAACGCCTAACCGAATTCTGTATCGGTAGCGCTTCTCCGGCTCAACAGTATCATCGTGCGCCCAGAACACCAACGGCTCCCGCATCTTCTCCAAAAGCGTTCTCCTGGTAAGCAAAATCTTGTAAAATTCATTATAAACGTCATTCATCGATGGCCCTCTTCGAATGGCTCTGTCACCTTGCATTCCCGGAAAATAGTTTTCATACGCACCCAAACCCGGGTCCGTTCTCCTTCTCGAACGTTCGGTCGAACGTCTTCCACTGCTCCCGGGGCGGGTGGTTCTTCTCCGTGTTGTGTCTGTGCCCCCATAAGGATCACCCGTCCCCGCTAATCCTTCGGATATTCCTCTACCAGATCTTCCCACCGTACCGAACCCTGACCCTGCACCGGGGCTTCTGGTACGCCGCGAGCCCGACCTTTCATCACGTTCCCTCTCGCGCTCCTCTTCTTCTGCCTCTTTGGCTGCCTCTACGGCTGCACGCTTCTCTTCCATCTCTCTCTCTCTCATATACTGCTGAAACTTCTTATGCACCGAGGGAGGGAACCACTCTTCTCTTGCAGATGCAATTCTGTAAGCCCTCGGCTGCAACAGGTCTATTCTCACTACTCTATCATCAAATTGAAGCAGACGCACCTTCATCCCGCCCGCTGGCAGGTCCTCGACATCTTCTATAACTTCAAACATTTTCCTGCGATGGTCAATCCTGGTTCGAGGCACGATTTCCCAATCACTCCAACTGCCATCGGCCAGCGCCTCTTGCCTTTGCAGCTGCACAGCCGCAAAAACCGGCTTCGCAAGGCACGGGTCACGCCATTGCGCCTCCTGGACATCGCTGCCGGCAAAATTGTCATACCACCTCTCATACAATCCCTTAACATCGAACTTCGCTTCCACAGTTACAAAATCAATATCATTCACCTCTCTCACAGCCTTGTCATAAACAACTTCCTCGTTAATCTCCACGGTAGGGACATAAGCCACTGCCCCGATGTACCCCATTGTCGCTTCGTTGACTTCGCCAATCTCCGGAATAACATATTTTCTTCTGTCCCTAAAGTCCATTGAACTAATAGGCAGTGGCCAGGGAACGCTAACATCAACCTTACTTATGGCCGAGTCGTACAGGTCACGAATCCTACCAATGTTCGGGGCGTATGACTTTGGCGTGGGATTGCTGCTCAGCTTCTCCTCCAAATCCGCAGCTTGCTTGCTTGTTAATATGTGCTCATCGATTTTACCAGGGCCAAACTTCTTATTATCGTAGATGACTACATTGGGACTGAAAAGAACACGGGTAAGAAAAAGCCAGATGCACACAAGCCCAACAACGGCCAAAACTATCTTTTCAATATGTTCTTCGAAAAAATTGTCGCCTTTTTTACTCATTTTTCACCCCGTTAGAAATTTTCCCTTTTCAAATCCCTATCGTCGGCCCAGTATTCACAATCTGCTGCCCGTTGTCTCCGATCCTTCTTTTTTGACCGACTCTGGCTCAATCTCATCGTAGCCTTTTTTGTTAAAGATATATTCACAAATTAATTCCAATTCCACCACGGCATCTTCACCGTAACGGTAGAGATCATGAATTCCCCTATAGCCGTAGGCACCACTGCCTTCTCCGTATGGGGAGATGCCACGAGCTCCTTCATATTCTCCGCCTCCCCGGGCAACCAACCCAATCTCACTTTCTAAAATCGTTATCTGATTATGCTTGAAGATTTGCTCTTGGCCCTTGCCGTCCCATCCCCTGAATTTATGCTGCTTGGCGCTGCAAAGCTGCTGCATAAACGGCAGAACCGACTTGGCGCTAACCACGACAGCAACATTAAAATGCATAACATCAATATCATCATTGCACATCCGCCCCGTCCATGGGTCTGTAAGCCCTTCTCTAATCGAACGAACATAACTGGGCTTAGCGCTTGTAACTGCTCCTCTGCCTGTGTAGCGGCTGACAGGACGCCCCGAAACAGATGGCATGCCGGCACCCATTGCAAACTCGCTGATAGGGGTGAACCATACCCCCAGAAGCCGTTTGGCCGGCGATGTAAAAACGCTGTTCGAGCCGGAATTCATAGCGTCTATCGTATCGATAACATCTTCGATAATCCAGTAAGCTAACTGGTAATACCAGCAATCCTTAACTGCCTCTTCCATCCCGGGATGTTCATATTTTCCCCAGAATTCGTATCCGCCCAAATCAGATGGATTGGCATAGATAAAGGCAGATTCCGCTCTCGCTCGGCAAAGGGCTTCTATTATCTCAGTCCTGGCTCCGCCTAACCTTCCATACAGCCCTCCATACTGCCCTTCATACTGCCCTCCATACGGCCTTTCCAACGAACCTCTCATAAACTCACCCAAACCAGAAGGAGAACGCGAGCCTAATGAGCTCTGCAAACTTTTCTCCAGCTCGGCCTGGGTGGGACACCCACCGGTATTTATACGAGCCATCAGCTTATCTACCGCACCGCGAAACTGCTGGCCGAACTCCTGGTAAAGAGACATAGAATCATCTTTCGGGGCGGGAAATATCTCATAGCTTAATAACTCCCTTTGAGTGCTTTGCCCGGCTAAAAGTTCTATATCATTGGCATCTTCTCTGTGTTTATCCTGATACTTTTGCTCCTCTTTGTACTGCTCACGCGCAACGGCATTTCTACTCAGGGACACAATTTCTCTGCCCCCCTTGGAAATACTCTCATTCGCTATTTGCCCCTCGAGCTTACTGCTCATTAATAGGGTAAGTATAAAAAGAACCGCACCAACCAGCCCTATAACAACCGGCACCAATAGCGATGAATGAGTCTTAACAACATTTAGTATAACATCTTTAAGTTTGGAGATATCCATTTTTACCCCGTTAGAAATTTTCCTCTTTTTAAATCATCATTACTCCGCTACCCCATTAGAAACTTTCCTCTTTTAATTCACTACCTTCTTACAGAATTTCTAACGGGGTTCGCTCACCAACCTGTTTTGCCCTTTGACTCTTCTATCCCGGCACGCCGGTATTTCTCCTTTTAATCACCTTAATCTACTTATTCTTCCACGCCCCGAGGTACCATAGGCACCGGAGGCGGCGGAGGCCGCCGAGACGGCGTAGACGAGCGAGGCAGCATAAACATAGACGCCCGAGGCCTCTCAGGTGCATCCTTCCAGATAAATTTAGCATTCAGTACGAACCAATAGTCATTAACTTTATAAATAATGTTGCCTGCCCTGTCGGTCTTCGGTTTTCCGTCCTTGTCGAGCTCAGCAACCTTACTGACAACCTCCTTTGTCATAGGGTCGCACAAAACGAAAGTCTCCCGAGACCTGGTCTCTTTTCTTTCCTTAGAATTGCCCACTCTTTCCAACGCTTGTAAAATCCTTCCAACAACTGTATTTTGTTGCGTTGTAGTACCCCAGCTCACTGGAACCGTGTCCAACTTGAAATGCTCGAGCACTCCCCTCTTGTACAGCGTAAATGGACTATTGACGTCACCAAGGTGCTTCAGTCGAGTAACAAATCCCCATCTATCCGGGTCATCTTCCACCCCCGGAGGGTCCATCAGTCTAAGCAGGTTTTCATAGGGACTGTACCCGGCTATGGTTACCACAAACCCAGACTTTTCTTTAACCTCTTCCTCCGCAGCGCCCATTATTATGCCCATTGCTCTAAGCTGCTCCTCAGTATATTCTGCAAACAGCTCAGCATATCGATCTGCCATAGAGTCATCATAATATCTGCCATATTCCCCATAGGCCCCGGCTCCTCTACCCCTTCCCCCCATCATGGAATCTATGTCACCAAACTGCGCAGTGTTAACATCCTCTACAAAGTAAACTGACATACTCGTTACAAATATCTGCTCTCGCTCCTTGCGGGGAATCTCCATAACAGCTTCTACATCACCAGCAACAAAATCCTTATAGAGCTTCTTCTGTCTGGGATCTTTGGTGTTTTCCTCGTTCGGCAAGGCTGAAAGTATCGTTTGATGCAATAGCGGAATCACGTCACGATGCTTAAAAGGTTCGAATTCCTTTTGTATTCTTGCTTCGTAACCGGAACCTTTCGTTTCTTCAGCTTTAAGATTCCTGTCGGCCCGCTTGGCATCTTCGATACTCCTGCTGTTTTCCTGCCGGACGTCTTCTTTAGCGTTGTAATTGGCTTTGTCCAAAAATGTTCTTGCAAAGGACAGAACCGAAACCAGCAGCACCAAACACGCTGCAGCAGTAAAGTACCTGGCCTTACCTGCCCAGGCCATCGACCGCGCAATAGTACGCGGCAGCAGATTGCTCTCTATCCGGGCCAGGCCCAGACCCTGCAAAGCAAGACCATAAACAACACCAAAGTCGCAGACACCCTCGTGAAATTTCGCCGCCGAGACATCTGAGCTTATCGCAAGCCTCTTAAACGAATCCGGCCTTTCAATAGGTATCTGAACGCTCTGCTGCAGGTACTTCAGCAGGCCGCGCAATTTCGTTCCCCCGCCCAGAGCAATAATCTTCAACAATTTAGCGTTAGGGTTCGAGCTGTTGTAAAAGCCCAGTGACCGCTGGACTTCAGAGGCCAAATCTGTAAAAACCGGCTTCATCGCCTGGAATATCTGCCGGGCATATTTGCTCATTGGAGCCGTGCGTTTTAGTTTTTCAGCCTTTTCAAAATTAAGCTTAAACGTATCTGCTACTGCCCTCGTAAAGGCATTACCTCCTATAAGGATACATCTTTGCCAAACTGTCGACCCCGTGCAGACAACCAAATCCGTATTTTCCGCACCTATGTTAAGAACAACTATGGCTTGCCCCTGCTTGTTGCCGGCAGGGGCAACCAGGTCAGGACGGTCATACAACACGTAGTTATATAGAGCCATCGGCGCCATTTGAACGTAGCCAACCTGTATATTTTCTCTGCCAAAATGCTCTAATGCCGAGCTGACCACTTCATTTTTAATCGCAAAAATACCCACCCTGGTTTCAGGGCTGTCAGTCTCTGTCATTAACTGCCAGTCCCACTGCACATCGTTGATATCAAAAGGAATCTGCTGAACTGCCTCGAACCTGACGATTTCAGGAATGCGCTTCGGCTCGACAGGCGGCAGGTTCACAAACCGTGCAAAACTGTTCTGGCTCGGTACCGAAACAACTATATCATCTTTGCCCAAATCGTTCTGACTTACAAACCTGCGCAAACTCAATGCAATCAGCTCGTCCCTTTCCGCAGTCCCTACTCCGCTTCCGGTAAGAATTTTGCCGTGCTGGATATTATCGAAGCCGATTACTTCAACAACGCCGCTCTCGGCGCTTAAGTGCAATGCCTTCAGGGAATTATTGCCTATATCTATTGCCCAAACCGCCCCGAATTTTGCCGCCATAACAAACCTCCCATCTCATATTGCATTATATATTTTACATACTTTCCTTTACCGATTCTACGAATTTCTGCCTTCTAACCTTAAGAGCAGATTAGAGTTCTCATTCAGGCTGATTGGCTTCTTCTATTTTTCTTTGAATTTCTGCATCTTTTCTCGCTTTTGCTCTTTCTGCCTGCTTACGCAAAGATTCTAATATCCTCTCCCAACGGTCAAGATAATGGGTTGGCCCAAGATTCTTATAGGGGTAATAAAAAAGTGACCGCACTTTTTCTTTTTCAAGAAGTATTTTTGCGAGCTTTCCACTTTTGCCTGTCGGTCCTATGAAGGTTTTATCCTGTATTCCAAAGTATACTTCCCTGACGGTCAGTTCTTCAGGAAAACCATTATAGAAAATCAGACTGAGCTTATCTTTGCTCTTTATATTTGGGTTAGGTTCTTTTTTTTCTGGGCTTGTAAGCAGTAAAATAATATTCCGCATATCATTTGCATCAGTTTGACTGAAGCATTTATAGGGCCTCCAAACAGGGTCCACCCGTAGCAACTGCTTGTACCAGACAATACATACCGGCACGAAACGTCTAATGCCTTTTTCCTCTTGTCCAGTCCAGGTGTAATCAAACTTTTTTGGTTCCTCTTTACAAGAGGCCATTGAAACCAATAGCATTAAAAGGCTAATCAATAATCGTTTCATTTTTAAGCTCCCCAATTATGGGTCCAATTTCATTTGAGTAATCAAACCATTCCCATACACGATAATGTTATCATCTGTACCAGAAGCGCCAATATCAGGTACTCTATTTAGGCCCCATAAAGCTTCTGCTATTCCTCCGCCTCCATATAGATAAGTATAGTAGAGAGCGTCATAGATGCTGTCTCCATAGCCCATTCTCTCCCAAAACAACTTGACACCATCGGTAGAAAACAGAAGCGGGTCAAATATGCTGCCAGGAGTAGTTGTTAGTACCTTAATTCTCCAACCGATGTAAATCTGGTCGAGACTACCTTGACCCTGTAACGAGAACACCCCATAGGCATCAGCCATATCAGGATACTTAGCGCTCAGGCAACCATCAACAAAGACTATCTTTTTGTTCCATGAAGCATACATACCAAGTGACCATAAATCAAATCCACGCGTATCCCAGTCATCAGGCAAAAGCGGCAAACCAGGAAATGTTTGTCGCGTAAAAGAAAATACACCAATTTTATGCCAATTGTCTATAATATCCCACCAGCCGCCCTTTTCATACTTCCAGCATTCAGTATGGGTTCTTGGAACCATTCACTTCTCCAAATGGCCTTCAAGTCGTTCAAGTCGCTTCTCAAAATTCTCTATCCAATCGTCTGCACTGGACATATACAGTTTAATAGAGATAGATTGTAGTCTCAACAAGGCTATCAGCGTTTTTATGTCATGTTGCTTGTCAACCGGCCAAACTGGTGGATTAGGGTTTTCATAAGGCAGATAAAATGGCTCAGGTGGTCGGGTGTACATGGAGTTAGGGTCAGTTTTTCTTTTCGGAAAACTTTTAAGGAATTCACGCTCAGGATATTCAATTGGTATTGGTTCTAATCCATGTTGAGCCTCAAGTGTTTCGATACACTTTTCCAGCCTACGCTTTAACCATCGGTGTTGTGCCATCACTTCCAGCGTTTGCTCTTGAATCGATCTAACATATGGAGCCAAAGCATCAGCGTGTTCTTGGTTAGAATTTTGTTCAACCTCTGTAAGTTCTTTCCGACAACCGAAGATGGTTACGAGCAAAACCAAAACCAACCAACTAACTTTCATGTTCATTTCTCCTGCTATGGATTTCTTCTGAAACGAATTGAATTTATATCCGGACCGTTTCCGCTTCTAAACATTATGTTGAATCCCGGAATATAGCCAGAAGCAATATGGCTTATGGCGTTTTGAACTGCCCAATAAACAGTTTCGTCATCGCCAAGTTCGTTCCACATATACTCAACAAATTCGGTATAAAGTGGTAAGAAACCAATAGCCCATACCTTTTCTTTCCAACCAATATAGACTTGCCAATCTTCCCATATCCCAAGTACATATGCCATGTCACCCTGAGCGCCGCTACCTATTTCATTGTGAGCACTGTAGCATGAATCAAACTGTGTGATTATAAGTCTCCTCTCTGGAACTACTATGGAAAGCATTGTTTTATATTTTTCGTATTTTCCTATATCTTCATACCACTCAGGCACATTGTTAGGGTCAAAATTACTTCGGTTATATGAAAAAATCGAACCATCAGATAATTTGATGCTTGTCCTTTCTACAATTTTACCCTTGATTTCCAACTCAGCGTTGCCGTGTCCGGTGTGATACCAATGTCTAAGATGATTAAGCGCGGTCAAGCACCACGCAAGGTTCTCATACTTGCAAGCCTTTCGATACAATATTACATACGGGAAACCTTTTTGGTCGCACGACTTAATAACCTGGTCTATGGCCTTGCCTCTGAGGCGGGTAACTTTTTTGTCTGGACAGGTTATCAAGACGACAGTATTCGGGTCAGTAGTGCTTGGCTTAAACTTCTTAGCGATTTCTTTTTTCCATGACTTAGAACCACTTTCTGCAACAACCACGTCATAAAATCCGTTACTATCAAAGATTCCCGCAGGGATGGTGACATTGATGTTGCCGCTATAGGTATCCGACCAAACAATATTGTCGTCCATATCCAATACCTTAACTATCAGGTCATATTCGCCGGAGTACATAGCACCGATGCGATAATCATAGCCGGCGTCAAAATAATCGCTCCCAGTCATGTAGGAAAGTTCGTTGTTGAAAGTTACAATAAG
>Ga0114919_10004060_pt1 | contig 11766 bp, 9 predicted proteins | sample BlataG_FD_88682 | JGI IMG/M metagenome (GOLD analysis project Ga0114919, IMG submission 88682) | Deep subsurface microbial communities from Black Sea to uncover new lineages of life (NeLLi) - Black_00105 metaG | ecosystem: Environmental > Aquatic > Marine > Oceanic > Sediment | place: Atlantic...
GGCAAGGCGTATGGCTTCTAATTTAAACTCTTTATCGTATTTCTTATTACCCATTGTGACACACCTCCTGTTCTCTTATATAATTTTACTATTCGGTGTGTCCACTACTTTGGGGTAGGTTCAATATATACTCTATTGGCAACTATATAAATATTGCATTTGGGAGTGACAAAGTATCTATAAAGCAGATTGGTACAGATGCGAAAATACCGTCAACTGATATAGACAGAGAGTTGGTCGTTTTGGTCGTTGGGGAAGCAGCCAGAGCCGATCATTTTTCGCTAAACGGTTACCCGAGAGAAACAAATCCATTACTTAAAAAAGAAGATATTATTAATTTTCCTGAAATGTATTCATGTGGTACATCAACAGCATTATCTGTACCTTGCATGTTTTCAATCTTCGGCAGAAAAAATTATAGTGACAAAAAAGCAAAATCTACGGAAAACCTACTGGACGTATTAAGTCATGCCGGAATAAATATTTTATGGAGAGACAATAATTCAGATTCAAAAGCTGTGGCTTTGAGAGTTCCGTATGAGGATTACCAGAACCCGCAGCTTAATCCAATCTGTGATATTGAATGCAGAGATGAAGGGATGTTGGAGGGATTACAAGAGTACATCGACAAACAAAAACATGGGGATATATTAATAGTGCTTCACCAAATGGGTAATCACGGACCGGCCTATTACAAAAGATACTCCGCAAATTTTGAAAAATTTACGCCTGTTTGTCGAACTAAGCAGATTGAAAAATGCACAAAAGACGAAATAATAAATGCCTATGATAATGCTATCTTATATACAGACTATTTTTTATCAAAAGTGATAAATCTGCTTAAGCAAAACTCAAACAGATTTGAAACGGCAATGGTGTATCTTAGTGATCACGGAGAGTCCCTTGGAGAAAACGGCTTGTATTTACATGGATTACCATATGTTATGGCTCCGGACACTCAAAAACACATTGCAGCTATTATGTGGTTTGGGGATAATTTTAAAATTAATAAAAAATCACTTAATGCAGTATCATCAAAAAAGTTTTCACAAGACAACCTTTTTCATACAATTTTAGGATTAATGGAAGTGAACACATCCGTTTATAATAAAAATATGGACATCATCAATTCTGCTAACTAGACGTCTCGGAAATTCTACAACCTATTAACAACACTTGTTATCTAATGGCAATCTGTTTTTGCCATCAGAATGGAAGGATGGAATGCTGGCCATGAAATACATCTAGTTTTCAACTACAGAATGAACTACGGACAAAAGCATAATTTTATGACGCTTTAAATTTCTTTGATATAAAATTTCAAGTTCCTGAGGATAAACGACTTCATTAAATAGAGACAGATCAATATCATATGCGATGGTAAGCAGTTTCGGATTTTCTAATATTTTGAATTTCAGATCCTCTTTTGACCATACCATAGGCAATCGCCGGTTAAAGTGAAAATATGCTGCGCCTTGAACAATTTCTCCGGGAGAATAGAGAATTATTTCTTTCTCTTCCCACTCCGGCTTAAATCCGTTGAAAAAAGGCTGAAGAGAACCGGAGTAAATTTTCGGACAAATAACGGAATGATAGATCACCAAGATGAATATGGCGTAGCAGCAAAGAAAAAACACCATGGCATGTCGCCGTATACTGAATTTTTTCGTAAAGAAAAATGTTCCAAAAAGAAAGGACAAGCCAATCAAACTCATACCAAGAATAAACTTGCTCTTAACAAAGGCGACAATGACACTTGTAATAAAACAAATACCCCCAAGGTATGGAAGAAATTGCAAAGCAATCTTTTCCGGCCACGGAATTTTTACCATAGTTGCCGTCTGCTTTCACCATAAGGCAGCCATTAACGCAAGTGATGGATAGATCGGTCCAAGATAAACATTGCGCTTGGCTGAGGCTATGGATAGAACTATAAAAACAGTCACAAACCAGATTTTGGGAAGCAGGGCATTTGATAGATATCCCCCTTCTCCTTTTCCTGGAAAAGACAGAAAATTACGCCACAAAATAATGGGAAGGAAAAATGTCCACGGAAACGACAAATAAAAAATGGGTACCACATAATAGAATGAAGATTGAGCATGAACCGTAGAGGAGGAGAGAAAACGCCACAGGCTCTGTTGCCAGACTTCGTAAAGAAGATCAAGTCCTTCTGCTCGATACAGGCAAAAGGTCCATCCAAGAACAGGCAAAGCAAAAATCGGAATCCCCCACCAGGGATGCAGTTTTAATATAAGCGAAAAATCTCTCTTGCATAAAATAAAAACCCCTGCGATTACGGCAGGCAGGCCAATACCAATAAGACCCTTGGTTAAAAAAGCGCCGGCCATTCCAAGATAGAAAAGGATGAAATATAAAAACGGCTTTCTTTCAGCATAATATCCGGCTACAAAACCATATAGACTCAACGTAATCCAGAATAAAAGAGACGAATCTACCCGGAGTGTTGAGTTCAAACTAATAAATCCAAAAGTTGCCTGCAGAAATAAAGCTGCAATAAGCCCGGTTTTTTCTCCGCCAAGGTATCTTCCTAAAAGAAAGGTTATGAATACAGTGCCCATACCCATCAATACGGATGAAAGTTGTGCAACAAAAGGTGACTTTATCCCGGTGAGCTTGAAAAGCATTACAGCAGGTATGTATCCGAGAGAGGGATATTCCAAAAAGGGATTTCCATTTAGGCGGGGCACGACATAGTTTTTCTCTATGACCATCTCCCAGGCTATTCCGGCAACTCGCGATTCATCGTGTCCTGAAAATGTGCTGCCCACAATGGAGCTGAACCCGACAGTCAAGGCAAAAAGCAACAAAAGAAAACGATTTAAATAAGATACATTGTCATCGGAATGGTTAATTGTGTTGGAGTCCGCGAAAATCTTTTCACCTGTCATTGCCACATTTTCCTTATGATGAGACATCCGGAATTGTGTTGTAATGCACACAGCCACTTGCCGGTTTTAGGTGTAGCTTCAATAACGTCTCTGAAATTCTATAATTTATTGAAAATAAAGGTATTTTTTAGGCTTATATTTTTAACTCGGACATGGAATAATAGAATGATGGAATGATGATTTAAAGAAGATGACATTCCTCTATTTAATTCCCGTCAAGAAGAATTTTACAATAACCCAACTTTCCATTTTTCCATAATCCAATATTCCAGTGTTCCAATATTCCAACATTCCAATTGTGAGCGAAGCGAACTAAGTTCTATATATGACAAAAAATTAATTTTTAAAGTTAAAATAAATTAATTTTTTTTTTATTGTTAATGTCATCTTTATCGTTTAAGAAAACAACAGTCACCATGACAGCGGGTGGCAAAGCCTAACGCAGACATCGAAACCGTTTTATGCCGGCAATGTAAGCCCTGGTTATATATATCAAGGATGGATATAATAGATCGAAATTTTTCATTACTATCCCGTAGTTAGTATCCATCGAGCAGAATAAACAAATCCTCAGATTATTAAGCCATATTAGTAAAGAAATGAAAAGCCATATTGTTTTCCCTTTTATCAACAAAAACCAGGAAAATATACAATATGCTGTTTTAATTTTTGCATTCATAGCTCTATGCTTTACAGGTATATTTAATCGCGATCTATGGACTCCCGACGAACCCAGAGTCGCTGCCATATCCCTGGAGATGAGCCGAAATGGCAACTTCATTATCCCTTATCTGGCCGGTGAGCCGTTCATAGAGAAGCCGCCGCTGCATTTTGCATTATCGGCAGGGTTAACGCGCATTCTTGGCGCAACTATCGGAAATACCGGGGCTATCAGGCTGTTATCGGCGCTTATGGCTATGGGTGCGCTGGCAGTAACGTTTCTTCTGGCAAAACGCCTCGGCGGGATGACTCTAGCTCTACCGTCAGCGGTTATTCTGGCAACCATGCCCGGTTTTATCGATAACTTTCACCGGATTAGAGTTGACCCGTCCCTGGCCTTTTTTGTGGCCGCTGCAATCTGGTGTTTTGCCGAGGTATATATTGCAGACCGGCGCTGGTACTGTCTCCCGGCGGGTTTGTTTACGGCTGGGGCATTTCTTGTTAAGGGATTTATCGGTCCGGTGATGATTGGCATGGGATGGTTGGGCCTGGCAATACCCTGGGGGATCAAAAGGATCCGGGGACAGGGAAAACCGCAGTTTTACGTGGGGGTTCATGGTGTTGGTGTCCTCCTGTTCGTAATTTTAATAGGATCTTGGATGGCGCTCTTTCGGTTAAAAGGCGGAGCCGACCTGTGGAATATATGGCTCTGGGAAAATCAGGTGGGAAGGCTTCTCGGTACATCACAGGAATTCAGCCACCTGCAGCCGGGAAAATGGTATTACTATCTCATCGCCCTTGCCATGTATGGAATTCCATGGATTTCGGTTATTTTCCTCTGGGTATGGTCTTTTTTCAGGGACCTCTTCAAACGACACCCTATCTCTGCTACCCGGGTGTTTCTTCTGGTCTGGGGTTTTGGAACCTTGGTTTTGCTAACCTTGTCGGTCACCAAACGTGCGGTTTACCTGACACCGGCTCTGCCCGCATTTGCGATTATGGGAGCCGATGTTTTCAAAAAGCTTCTCCCCAAATGGTGCCGGGTGTTTTTTATCAGCTGGATCGGTTTATCTGTATTAATTCTTGTTGGGCTGACCGGCTTTCCTCTGGTATCCGAGCTCTTGGCCATAAATATGCCGTCCCAAGCCGGAGCATTCATGGCGGTATTTTCCTGGAAGAACCTGGTCGCCGGAATAGGTTTGGCCATATGCCTGTTTCTGGCCTTTCAACCGGGCAGCTTGTCCTTTTTTACCCGTGTTGCTGCAGCAACAGCCATCCTATGGATTTCCATTTTTCTGGGACCGGTCAAAGCCGTTGATCTGGAAAAAAGCATGCAAGAAACGGTCACCGAATTTTACGCACAAATTCCTGCCAACCAAAGACCGAGAGTGGCCGGCCTGGATTTCAGTGAAACCATGCGTGCGTATTTTTATTATTATTGCGACTGGTCCGTACCCCAGATAAGGGGCCCGGACCGGCTGCGGAAAATTATGGCCGGTATGGATCCTGAGTACGACAGTATTATTGTCCCTGACAGAAAATTAGCTCAACTGGAGCAGCTAAAATCGCCTTACCGTATCATCGGCGAAAATCATCCCAATAAAACTAACCGAAAACGAAAAACATATTGGGTAAAAGGAAATTGAACTAAACAGGAAACGTTGACTATGCGCAGTGAATTTTTACCATTTTCGCGCCCGTCCATCAGCCGGCAAGAAATAGATGCGGTTATCGAGGTATTAACCTCCGGATGGATAACCACGGGAAAGAAAAGTGCCCAATTCGAGCAAAAGATTTGCGACTATATCGGCTGCGCCGGTGCCGTAGCCCTATGTTCAGCGACTGGCGGAATGCACCTGTTGCTCAAGGCGTTAGACATCGAACCAGGCCATGAGGTCATCACCCCCTCGATGACCTGGGTGTCCACGGTAAACCTGACCGTTCTGGCCGGAGCCACGCCGGTGTTCGTGGATGTCGACAGGGAAACCCTGATGATGAGGGCCGAATCGCTGGAAGGAAAAATCACCCCGCGAACCCGACTCATCATACCGGTTCACTTTGCCGGCGCCTCGGCAGACATGGATATCCTCCGCAAAACCGTATCCGCATATTCGGATCAGGACATTTTTATTGCCGAAGATGCCGCCCACGCTATCGGTACGGAGTATAAGGGAGAACGGGTGGGCCGGCGGGGTACGTCTATTTTTTCCTTCCATCCCATTAAAAATATTACCACCGGCGAAGGCGGAATGTTCTGTTCGGATGATGAGAAGCTCATTAACCGGGTGCGACAATTGAAATTTCACGGCCTGGGTGTGGATGCTTATGATCGACACACCCAGGGTCGGTCTCCCCAGGCCCAAGTACTGGAGCCCGGCTACAAATATAATATGACCGACATGGCAGCGGCACTGGGTTTGGGACAGTTGTCGCGAATTGAAGAGTTCAATGCGAAACGCGCGGAATTGGCCTCACTATACCTGGAAAAGATATCCGGAATCCACGAAATATCACCCCTTGCCATTCCTCGCTATCAAATGAAACATTCCTGGCATCTGTTTATTGTCCGCCTGGATATTGAAAAAGCGGGAATGGATCGCGATGAATTCATGCAAGAGTTAAAACGGAAAAATATCGGTACCGGAATTCATTTTCGTGCCGTCCATCTTCAAAAATATTACACCGAGGCCATGCAAACCCGTCGAGGAATGTTGCCCAATACCGAATGGAATTCGGACAGGATCGTATCGTTGCCTCTGTTTCCGGACATGACTGAAAAGGATGTTGACTCGGTGATCGAGGCCATAAAGGAGGTTTTGAGTTAACCCATGACAACAGATATTTCTATTGTAATTCCGGTATTCAATGAAGAAGACAATCTGAAAGAGCTTCTGGATCGATGCCTCGATGTCTGTAAAAACATGGATAGGACATTCGAAATCATCCTGGTTGATGACGGGAGCTCTGACCGGTCGGCAGAAATCATTGCCCGGATGGCCCTGGAAAATTCCGGAAAGGTGATCGGCGTATTTTTTAACCGTAATTACGGCCAGCATGCGGCGGTAACCGCAGGATTTAAAGAATCCAAAGGCGATACGGTGATTACCCTGGATGCGGATCTTCAAAACCCGCCGGAAGAAATTCCAAAACTGGTCGAACAGATCGACATGGGATACGACGTGGTTGGCAGCATCCGAACGCCGCGCGAAGACAGCCTTTTTCGCAGAGCGGCATCCAACCTTGTGAACAAAACCGTGCAAAAATCCACCGGTGTGATGATGAACGATTATGGATGCATGCTGCGGGCATATCGCAGACCAATCGTTGATGCCGTCCTGCAATGCCACGAACGGAGTTCCTTTATACCGGTGCTGGCCAACCGGTTTGCACGGAACACCACGGAAATCAAAGTGGGGCATGCCAGGCGCAGGACCGGTGAATCCAAATACAGTTTATGGAAGCTGATCAATCTGCAATTTGACTTGTTGACCAGTATGACCACCTTTCCCCTCCGCCTGTTGAGCTTTTTAGGGATATTCATATCCGGCACAGGTTTTGCTATAGGCGCTTACATCATAATTATGAGGCTGGTTCACGGCTCGGATTGGGCAGTAGGCGGTGTGTTCACCCTGTTTGCAATATTGTTTGTTTTCATTGGAGCACTCTTTGTGGGGATGGGTCTGCTGGGAGAATATCTGGGTCGGGTTTATGACGATGTGCGGGCCCGTCCCCGATTTTTTATTCACCAGGTCATGGGCAGGCAACAATCCAAAGAATGACTGCCGTTGTCGGCCATATGATTCGCTATTCTGCCGTATCAATCTTCTGTATAAAGGAGAGATTATGAAAACCGTTGTTTTAGCATACCATAATATCGGCTGCACCGGTATCAAAGCCTTGTTGCAAAATGGGTTTGACATTATAGCAGTATTTACCCACACTCAAGACCCGAACGAAACCATTTGGTTTGATTCCGTCGCCGAGCTTGCTGCTGCGCACGGAATTCCCTGTTTTGCTCCTGAAAATATCAACCATCCCATGTGGGTCCGAAAAATCAGGGAGTTGAAACCGGATATTGTTTTCTCGTTTTATTACCGCAACATGGTCAGCAAGGACATTCTGGATATACCTCTCAAAGGCTGCCTGAATCTTCACGGATCATTACTTCCCAAGTACCGGGGCAGATGCCCCGTCAATTGGGTGCTGGTAAACGGCGAAAAACAAACCGGCGTTACCTTGCACTACATGACTCCGAGACCTGATCACGGCGATATGGTCTGCCAGAAAAGCGTAGACATATCCTCCGATGACACTGCACTGACACTGAATAAAAAGATGGTCCGAGCTTCAACGGTTATGTTGAACCAAATTCTACCCCGGATAAAACAGGGCAAGATCCCTCGGATCCCCCAGGATCACTCGGCCGCAACCTACTTCGGCGGCCGGAAGCCGGAGCACGGGGAAATAGACTGGTCTGTTTCAGCCCAGGCGGTCAGAAATCTTGTGCGGGCGGTAACGGTTCCATATCCCGGAGCATTTTCTCACATCGGAACCAGAAAGTGTTTTTTCTGGCAGGCAGCGGTGCTGCCCGGAGCAAACCAAGGAGAACCTCCCGGAACCATTGTCTCTGTATCCCCTTTGGTCATCGCCTGCGGAAAAAATTCGGTGCAGGTGGAGTTCGGTCAGGCTGAAAACAGTATTTACATGAGCGGTTCACAGCTTGCCGAAGCGCTTAACCTTGCAAAAGGCATGCGTTTCGGTCCTCATCTGGATTTTTATTGTGATGCGGAACAGAAAAAACACGTTCTTATTCTGGGAGTGGACGGTTTTATCGGCAATGCTTTGACTGAGCGACTTCTTGAAAGCGGAAAATATGAAGTTCACGGAATGGACCTTCACTCACAGAGCATCGGCCGTTTTCGGAAAAATCCGGATTTTCATTTTCACGAAGGGGATATCGCCATCCACAGGGAGTGGATTGAATACCATGTCCGAAAATGCGATATGGTTATTCCACTGGTTGCAATAGCAACACCCATTGAATATACCCGGAATCCACTGAAAGTGTTTGAACTTGACTTTGAGGAAAACCTTCGGATTATCCGCTACTGCGCCAAGTACGGCAAACGGGTTATCTTCCCGTCCACTTCGGAAGTTTACGGGATGTGCAGTGACCCAACGTTTGATGAAGAACGGTCCCCGCTGATCCTTGGACCGATCAAAAAACAGCGCTGGATTTATTCGTGATGCAAACAGCTGCTTGACCGGGTGATATGGGCCTATGGCCGCACAGAGGGCTTGAAATTCACTTTGTTCAGGCCCTTCAACTGGATAGGGCCCAGACTTGACAGTCTTTCATCTGCAAGGATAGGAAGCTCACGGGTTATCACACAGCTAATTCTTAACCTGGTAGACGGAACCCCTATTCAGCTTGTTGACGGAGGCAACCAGAAACGCTGCTTTACGGATGTATCGGACGGCGTGGAATGCCTCTTCAGGATTATCGAGAACAAAGGCGGAAGGTGTGACGGAAGCATTATTAATATCGGCAATCCCGATAACGAGGCAAGCATTCGCGAACTAGCTGAAATACTTGTAGAAAAATTTCAAAATCACCCCTTTCGCCGTCATTTTCCGCCTTTTGCCGGCATAAGAGAAGTTGAGAGCAAGGCTTTTTACGGAGAAGGGTATCAGGATGTGTGGCACAGGAAACCCTGTATTAAAAATGCAAGACGTCTTGTGGGGTGGAATGCGGTCAAGCCCCTTGTACAATCCGTGGAGGAAACCCTCGACTTTTTTCTCAAGCAGTACGTTAATGAAAACAACTGTGATTTGAGGATTGCCGTATGATACTGGGGCTCAGGATTGACGTGGACACGTTCCGGGGAACCCGCGAGGGAATCCCGAGACTTAGGAAAATTCTCGGAAGACAAGGGATAAGAGCCACATTTTATCTTACTGTGGGGCCCGACAACATGGGACGACATCTCTTCAGACTTTTACAGCCCAAGTTCATCGCCAAGATGGTAAAATCGTCAGCCCCTTGCCTTTACGGATGGGATATTGTCTTTAAGGGTGCGCTTTGGCCCGGCCCTCTTATCGGGAAAAAACTGGGCAACACAATTGCAGCACTCAAAAATGACGGTCACGAAATCGGCCTTCACGCATGGGATCACCATGCCTGGCAGACACGCATCCAAAAGATGGATAAAACCGGGGTGAGAAACCACCTGAAAAAAGCCTCGGATACCCTATTTGAAATAACAGGAAAAAGAGCGGTGACATCAGCGGTTCCCGGGTGGAAATCGACAGACACATGTCTTGAGGTCAAGGAGGAGTTCGGTTTTTTATATAACAGTGACTGCAGGGGGGACTCAGTGTTTTTCCCCCTTGTCAGCGGAAAACAGCTGTGTGTGCCGCAGGTCCCGGTTACCCTGCCCACCTATGACGAGGTTATCGGAAGAAACGGGATTTCCCGGGATAGCTTTAACGACCGCATTCTTTCACTTTTAAAACCTGACAGGCTGAACGTGCTGACAATTCATGCAGAAGTGGAAGGAGGCTACTGTGCAGGCATGTTCAGTGAATTTCTCAACAAGGCTTTGCATATGGGTATAACGGTTATTCCTCTGGGAAAAATCATCGAGCACTTCCCTCCAGAAAAATGCAGCAGAATTACCAAAAGGACATTTCCCGGACGCCAAGGATGGCTGTCGGTTCAGAAAGAAGGGTAAAAAAACAAATGTTCCTGGAAAAAGCTGTAATATATAACGTTCGCACAGAACGTTCCCCACTCTGAATTGATGCCTATTTTTGTTTGACAGCGCTTCGCCCACATTGTATTTTATTTGTATTGCTGGATTCGACTTTTTAAAAATTCTGCAATATTGATGAATTCGTAAAAAGTTAAAATTGAGACGGCAAAGTGAAAAGTTCAAGTTCAAGGCGTCGCAAATTTGGTGGAATGAGGCGTACTTATGTACGCCGCAGTGAACACGAAATGAAGCGCAACGCAGAAATTGGACTTTTTACGAAGCCATCAAGATTACTCGCGAACAATTTATACAATAGCGAAGCCTCACATGAAGCGAATTTTCAGTCTGTTTTTTACAATTTTTCTTGTGCTCTGCCTGGCAACTTTCTTCCAGGTTAGGGCGGCCAATGCCGATGAAATCCGCAAATCTGTATATGCCGGCAGTTTTTATCCTAAAACACGGTCTGAATTGACGTCTTTTATCGAACAACTCGCCGGCAGGGTGAAGCAGACTCATGTTCAACACCTCCCCCATACGTCACTAAAAGCCCTTATAATGCCCCATGCCGGTTATATTTATTCAGGAGTGACAGCGGCGCATATCTCACTGGTATTAAAGGAAAATCAATTCAAAAGAGTCGTCGTAATGGCGCCGGATCATCGCGTGGGATTCAAAGGCGGTGCCATCAGCGATGTGGCCGCCTATGAAACGCCTCTGGGCCTGATTCCGCTAAATCAAGATGCAGCAATGCTGCGCAACAATAACCACCTGTTTCAAGCGATTCCGGCTTCCGACCGGCTCGAGCATTCCGTGGAAGTGGTTCTCCCGTTTCTTCAATATTTTCTAAAAAATTTTGAACTCATACCCATTGTCCTGGGTCAGGACAGTGGTCTTGCGGACCGGGTTACGGCGGCACTCGACCCTTTAACGGATATAAATACTCTGCTGGTGGCCAGTTCGGATTTGTCCCACTACCTCTCGTACCCGGAGGCGGTGGCCCGAGACCGGGAAACCATCAAAATGATATTGGATCTTAACGCCGGTAAACTGCTAACGCGCGAAAATGCGGCCTGCGGCAGAATACCGATTCTGGTTATGATAAATATGGCTCGCCAACACGGATGGCAACCCATGCTTCTCCACTATTCAAACAGCGGAGACACGGCAGGAGACCACTCGAGGGTTGTCGGCTATGCGGCCATCGCTTTTTATGGAGGTTCACCCATGCAAAACAGTAGTAATTGCTCTCAAACTTTGAAAAAACATCAAGGGCAAGAACTGGTAAAGCTGGCCCGGCAGACCATTTCGGAAAAGTTGGGTAAAACATCGATTTCCGTTGATCCCCAGACCCTGGCCGACAGTGCGTTTCAGGACCACAGGGGCACCTTTGTAACCCTGACCATCAACAAACAGCTCCGGGGGTGTATCGGCAACCTGGA
>Ga0114919_10004062_pt1 | contig 11764 bp, 2 predicted proteins | sample BlataG_FD_88682 | JGI IMG/M metagenome (GOLD analysis project Ga0114919, IMG submission 88682) | Deep subsurface microbial communities from Black Sea to uncover new lineages of life (NeLLi) - Black_00105 metaG | ecosystem: Environmental > Aquatic > Marine > Oceanic > Sediment | place: Atlantic...
CCCCCCCCCCCCCCCCCCCCCCCCCCCCCCCTTTCCAGACCAGGACACCGACATACCCTATGTAGAAGAAACCGACCGCCCCACACTCATACACAAAGGGATACAATCTGCCAAGGCTGATCTATCCCAATCAGGCTTCTCTGAGCTCTCCACCCGTCTCGACTCCCTCCTCACCCACTTCGACTTCTGCCACCAAACAATCTTGCTCTCCAGACACACCAACTACACAGACATCTTAAAACGCCATCAACAGACTATTCCTCTTACTGAGCATCAAAATGTCCTCTCATTCCTTTTGGCTCTCAAGGGAAGCAGGCCGTCTATCCGGCGGAGGCAAATATCCTTTCAAACTGCTGCTGCCTTTGCTTCTTCCTTTCCACCTGATAATCATCATAATCAACACCACTACCAGCAACACTCTTCTCCTAGTGTATACAATAGATCCAGAACACTAGATCCCCTCTCTCCCCTAGCAGCCAACATCTTCTCTGAAGTTCCGGATCCTCATGCCCTCACCGACATATCTGCAACAACAGTCCTCTTGCCTGAGGAGATTGGGTCCATTTCAAATGGCAACAACAACAACAACAACAACAACAACAACAACAACAACAACAACAACAACAACAACTGCAACAATGATAGGAGTAAAGCAGCTGGATCTCCTCTACTTTTTCATAATGATAGAAACTATAGTACCCAGGACTTTATGCTTGGTGGTATGCCCTCTTCATCATGGTTGCCTATCCCTGAAGCTCTCTTGAGGGCAACAGCTATTGATCAACATATGGCTGGTGGTGGTAGTGGCGGTAGTGGTGAGGGAGGCAAAACAAGGGGATTACCCCTCCCAAGGGGCTTGCCTCTGGGTGCTTTGGCACTTGATGGAGAGGTAGGCTCAATGACAATGTTGTATGGCCAACAAGATATAAATTTAGGTATAGGTGGTTGTACAGGAGCAGCAGGGGTGGTGGGAGGAAGTGAAGCTAAAGAATGGATGGCAGAGCATTGCAGTAGCAGTAATGATGTCAAAGGTGGTGGCACTGGAATGGTAGAAGCTGGTGAAGAGGAAACTTTGTCTGTGTTTCCCCGTCTACCTAAACCAACAGCAACAACTATAATAGGCAGAGTAGAAGAAAGGGAACAGCGGCAACAACACCAATGGAGTGATGAACAAAAGACGCTGCAAGGATCCCTGTGGATGATAGAAGAAGCAGAACTAGGCAGAGATGCGCTCCTAGCTTTACAAGGAATAAAAGCATCATTGTGTAGATTAAAAGCCGCTATTCAGTCTCCATGGACGCTTCCTCAGCCTAGTTTGTACAGCTTGTTGAGAGAGATCGTGCATGCAGCTGATTATCGTCAGCGCCTAGAGAAATTCGTCCACACTCTTGGCAATAATAATAATAGTAGTAGTGTATTGACTGCATTTGCAGGAGGAGTAGGGAAGGTCCTGAGACAACAAAGTGCAGCATTACAGTCATTAGAAGTAACATTGGCTAATACTTAAATGTCTGAAGTTTCCCTCCCTGGTGAAGGTACTACTACCGATGATGATAATACCAAGAGAAGGAAGAATAATGGCACTACTGGCACTAGTGGTGCTAGTGGTGCTATTCCAGGAAGGCAGTACATTGGAGAAGGACTATCCCCTCTTCAAGTGACACTTCACACTAAAGGTGTTCAAAGACAGTTGGCTCTACTAGCAGACCTCTGTGGTTGCCACTGTATCAAAAGAGAAAGAGGAGGATTAGAAGAAGAAGAAGAAGAAGTATGTATCTGGGAACAAACAACACCACCAACAGATGCCCAGATCCTCTCAATGCTCTACATCAAACTGACCTCTGCTGCCTCGTCATCAGACGACGATGGTGACGTCCAGGTGTTGAGGTGTCTCTTTGCCGAGTCAATGCAGCCATACCTGAGACATATTTATACCTGGGCATTTAGTGTAGAGCAGCCGATGAATGAGTTTTCATTACCAAGAGATAAACAGTCTCCAGGATTGACTTTTTACTTCAACCAGACAACATTATCATCATCAACATCCTCATCATCAACAATGACAGCAGCAGAGAGAGAAGAAGCAATGGTAAAGCAAGCTACACCTGCAAATCCCGCCACATTTTTGATACCAATACATGAAGCATTTATCAGAACTGGAGTGCAATTGAGGCTTTTGGACTCTATTGTTGAAGCAAAGGGGTTGGTGGAAGAGTTACGAGGCATTGCTGAGAGAGAGATGCAGCGCACACAGCATGCTGCTGGAGTGTTCACTGGAGGTCCAGTCTTGTCTCCACAAAAGAAGCCAGCTTTTGGTGTTGGTAACAACTCTAGTAAAACTACTGGTGATAATGTAGCGTATAGAAGTAGCTTTGATGCTGATAATAATAATAATAATAATGCACATTTGATGGCAATGGCGGCGGGGCCTGGAGAAGGAGGACGAAAAGCATCCTCGTCATCAAAGTTCTTATCTCCATTGAAATTATTCAAGAACAAGGTGAGCAGCAAGAAGCATCAGGCATCTACCGATTATACTGATAATGATCATAATGATCAAAAAGCAGCAGCAGCACATTTAAGAGGTGGCAATGCTCCTGGTGCTAGTACTAGTACCACCACTACTACAATGGATCCAATGTTTTCAATGACAGCTGGCAGATTGAATCAAGCAATGATGATCAGTAGAGATGCAGATGTGGAAAGATCACAAGTAGTTACTGCTTGGCTGGAGGGACTTGAGAGAGATTCTCGTGATCCAAAGGTACTGCATACTGTTGGTCAGGGTGGTGGTAATAAGGGTAGTACTAATATTGCGATGAAAGGGGTGGTGTCAGCTGGAATGCTCCACCCCATTCAAGGTGACAGTGGTACAGATGATGAAGAAGATGATGATGATGGATTGGTTAATATTGGACTCTCCTTGATTCCTGAAAGCAGTGATCCGAGCGAAGAAAAGAAGACTACTGGTGGTGTTGGTGGTGGTGATAAGGCGTTGCCTCGCTTTGATGTTCAGCCACTGGGCGTCTTGACGACATCAGCAGGAAACGAGGAGGGGAGGAGGATCAAAAATAAAAAGGACAAGAGCAAGAAACCTTCAGATGGTGCTATATGTATACCTCCACTACCACTAGGAACAGCTGATCAAAGTCATATACACATATCCAACCTACCTGCCCCTATACATGGCATTCTAGAAGCCTGTGTCTTAGAAAGAATTATGTCTCAATATAGATGTGTCAGTAAAGCTTCTGTGAGCTACTTTTTAGACCACCTCAAACTGCTGGATCACTTAAACATCATGAGACAAGTGTTTTTTATGGAGTCGGGTGACTTTGCTGATAATTTCACATCAGCAGTGGTTGATCATGCAGATACTGCATTGCTGGCATTTACGAGTGAAATTGGGGGTAATATGCTGATGGATGCGTTGGATGATAGTTGTTTGAAGGAACATCCATTGTTAGCAAAGAAGAAGTGTTTCAGAGTGCATTTGCTTCCTGGCCTGCCTCCTGTACCTGCGCAGACTCAAGCTCTGTTGTCATATAGCCTTCACCAGAAGCAACAGAACCTACACCATCATAATATCAATGAAGAGGAAGATTGGAAGGTTCCTCTGACTTCAAGACAAAGACCAGTAGCTGCATGTTTAGATAAACCATTCACTGCGGCTCCTGGTAGAGTTGACGCTCTTGATGCTATCAGTATAGATTACGATGCAGGATGGCCTCTGTCTACCATTCTCACTCCAGACACACTCCAAGGCTATACTGCTGTCTTCTCTAGCTTACTCAGATTGAGAAGAATTCAACTAAAGTATAAATATCTCCAGGCAGCACTATTGACCCAAACATCGTCAACACATGCGCTGGAACAAGCAGCGGTGTTGGGAGGTGGTGGAGGAGGAGGGAGGGAAGAAGCAGAGATGATATGTACACGTCTGCGTGCTCTTGGTGCATTCATGCACTCATGTCTAGCTTTTATTGCCATTGTTCAGGATTTGCATCATTTGTTTGTATCATCAACAGATGCGTGGTTAAATTTGGTGGCCAAATTGATGGTGACTTCTACTGAGACTGCTCTTCAAGTTGTTGCTGGAAGTAGTACTGCTGCTGGTGGTGGTACTATTGCTGTCAGTAATCATGGTGATGGCCTCTTGTTGGGCAGTGCAAGAGGAGTAGTAGGAGGAGTGAGTCTCAGCAAATTGAAGAGTCTTGGCCCAACTGGTAAAGCGGCTCAGCAACTTGCCCTGGCAATCACCAAGGAATTGGCCAACCTGCCATCATCATCTGCACGTTATCATGATCAGTCTACCGTTGAAGTAGTAGACCCTATAACAATGAAGAAGAGACTACCTCAAGCTGCAGCTCTCTTCCCCCTAACTGCCAGAGGCCTAGGTCTCCTCCCCTACACAGCCAGAAATGCAGATGGCAGCTGTGTAGAACCTCCAGTAGACGCAGCAGCATGGGTCAAGGCAGTGGAAGCCTCCCAATATGGTATTATTGATGTTCAAGAGCTTCTTGATCTACATAGGCACTACGTTACTGAAGTTTCCATGAATTGCCTTACTATGGGAGGGCATCCTGAGATTTCACAAGCTGTAGATGGGGCTCTGCAAAGTTTATTGGAGTTTAGCATTGTTTTAAAAGGGACCATTGATTCGGGTAGTGGTCTTGTTGTGGAGGATAGATTAGACCATCTGCATCTGCAACAAGGAGGAGGAGGAGGAGGATTGATGAGGAAGACAAGAGCTTGGGAGACAGATTTAATCAGTGATAATGTGTGGAGTGATATAAAACAGAGGATGGTGGGGTGCAGAGAGGCTATTGAGAAGGTAGCTGGACTGGCAGGAAGGGACGAGTATCGTCATCATTCAGTATCTATGTTGGCAACAAGCTTGTAAGGTGGCTTTTAGGGTAGGTACTACTACTTTTTACACACAACAGTATTGATTTTAATCATCATTATAATCCCCATTCAAAAAACAGTATTTATCTATTTAAACAAATTCCCATTTCAATATCTATTATCATCAGCCACGTAAAGGATCCCAGTCAGAAGCCTCAAGTTTACTATCCTCTGCTTGAAGTCTACCGCCATCAATCTTTTCCTTCTTCTCTTTTACTATGTCTTCTGTTTTATTAGTATTTTCAATAGTAACATAACGTTGTGTTACTGCCGAAGATGGTACTGGTGACGTATGTATTGCCAGCCGCTGCTGCTGCTGCTGCTGCTGCTGCTGCTGTTGTCGTTGTCGAGGTGTTGGTGACGGTGATGAAAATGCAGCAAATGGATCAGCAACTGGAATAGGAGCTGCCTTAGCTTTCTGTCTTTGTCTATCAATATCTGGTAATGAGTGTGGTGATGAAGGAGCAGGAGATGAACTGAATGGCGGTGATAGAGGTCTCTCCTGCACTGGTCGTTGTTGAGGTGGATGAGGAACAGGAGCACGATGGGGTGATGGTGGTGCTGCCTGAGCAGACGGAGGAGCTGCTGGTGGTGGCTTCACTATTACCGGCCGTTCTACCACTTTCTTTTCTTCTTCTCTAAGAGCTTTTTCTACTACCGCACCTGTTGAAGATGGAGCCACAATAGCAGCCTGCGATGATGGGGCAACAGTAGGCACAACAGTAGCTACCTTATTCCCTGCTGCTGGTGCTGATGATGGAGGTGCAGGAAGAGCATATTGCTGCGTTCCTTTCAACAACCCAGCAACCCCGCTTCCTCCTTCATCCACTCCTCCAGCAGGCAAGAACAGATCATGCCTTCTTCCTTTATAAGCACTCCATACACCTGAGCTGTCCAAGATACCATTCATACTAGGCATATATGTCCCTTCAGCAGCTAGTAGATTCAATACGTCCACATACAAGACTTTCTGTACTGCCTCATCTCTATCATCATCATTATCAGTATGCGTGGTAGTACTACTAACACCAGTACTATTGTCAGTTTTCCAATCAAGCTGTTTGAGCAAGAACTGCACTAATCCACACCCCATACAAGCACCAACCAAGACATCTCGATCCCTATTCTCCAATGCCAATGCTCTCTTTAATGTTTCCAAGGCTACTATAGAAGCTGGGCCAGGTCCCCATCTCAGGACAGACACTACTATTGGCACCGCAGGTGGGGTGGAGCGGGCCAACGCTTCAGCTGCTGTTGTTGCTGCAGCAAAGCGATGCAGCAGTCTGAGTATGCTTCCAGTAACATCGTCTGCCATTCCACCTACATCACCACCATCATTATTACTGACATCAATGGCAAGAAGGCCACCAGGAGGAAGTTTGGGAGCTCTTCCAGCAAGTAATGAAATACATTTATCGACATACCCCAACGACACAGCGTGATCAGCTAAACTTGGATGGTATTGCAATAATGCAACTGCAGCTGCTGATAGTAATACAGCCATATCGTGAGCATCCTCCTCCTCCTCCTGCTGCTGTCCATCTCCTGCACTAGTAGTACTTTCCCCAGTACTACGAGGATGAATCTTCACTGGACTGCCCAAGTTGGCTCCTGGTGTAGAACTTTGCACCACACTGATGTATCTGTCTAATAAACCTTCCAAGAAACCTCTGGGATTACGTAGCGGGTACTGGGGATCTTTTAGGAATAGTTTGACGTACACTCCACCTACATATGGTCTATCATCACCTACCCGACTAGTCACGCCACCACTACTCATGTGTTTGACTCTCCATCCATCTGGAGGCATCCAATCCATTACTGACTGGGTCCCGCCTGCACTACTACTACAATTACTAGTCTTCTCACTTTGAGCACATCGTAGTATACTTGCTTGATGCCCGACTTCCTCTGCAACAGTTGCTCTCATTCCTCTTGTCCACAGTCTCTCTGGAGTCTCACTGGGCTGATTCAGTGCACTGAGCACCACCTCCCCTGGACCATCTTGAATGATAGCTACAAGCCCAGGGGGGAGGATTCTGCGTAGAAGGAGGGTGATGCGGGGACCGTGGAGAGGTTGGTGGGTGAGACGGCCTAGGAGTGATGCAGCTGAGACTTGACATGATTCATATAAGACTCTTCTCTTCTCAGCCTCTTCTTCTTCTTCTTCTTCTTCTTTATCACTGTTCTTGTTCTTATTGTTATTGGTACCCCTAATACCAACAGTAATAGAAGTAGATGTTTGGTGAAATGGGTTGATGGGAAGGAGAAGAGACAAGAGATAGAAAGCACCACCTTGAGAAGCAGTAGCCCACGCTGCAGCTGGTGTTGCCTGCATTGTCGTCAATAACCTCAACGACAGGTCCAACAACGCTGGGCTCAGAGGTCTATGTACCAACCAGAATGCCGCGGTGATGGTCTTTTCGTAGGCCATGGCTTCAAGACAACCAGCATGAGCAGCTAGTCGTAAGAGTACACCGAGGGAAGCTTCAGCTGCTTGAATGGTGAACCTTTGTTCAGGAGGGAGGGTGGTCCAGTTGGAGGTAGCAGCCCATAACGCTTGAGGAACTGATGAAGATGATGAAGATGCTGATATTAGTGTGTTGAGGATATCTGGCTTGATTGTTGCTGCAGGTAAGAGCCAAGTAATAATGGGTTCTTGAGCTTGTCTGGTCGCCAACAAACCAAGTAGCCTCGGGTTGATCTCCAATACGTGTTTCAATGCTACGAGTGCACCGATAATGTGTTTTTCATTGCGATCATCACCATTACCACTAATGCTATTAGACTGGTAAAGGAAGGTGACCAATCCTTTGCAGAACCCTCCTGGATTAGACAACAAAAATGACGGTTGCTCGTTATACACTCTCACAAACACACCAGATACTACAAGTTCACCTTGCAGAGCTTTATATGCATGTTGAGTTGCTGCTGTCAAATTGGGGGCCGTTCTTTGAGCTTCGGCTGCATTCAGTAGCTCTTCTCTCATTGCGTTGTTCCATATGACTTCTGGGCTGGTCACTGAACTATTGAGGTCGGAAAGGAGACGCATGGGGTCGGGAGAGGCGAGTCGGGGGAGAAGAGCTGGGGTGAGGAGAGCAGAGAGTGCTTCTTGTGCTGTTTTACTCATTGCTGCTGTTGTTCCATTTTCTATATGTTCTGATGATGGTTTAAGATCAGCAAGGGCAACTAGAGCCTTGATTGCCAATAATGCGTGTCTATTCCTGGCTTCTTGATTGTTGGCATACACTCTAGCATCTTCACCTTGTAAGAATAAGTCTTTACCGCCCCCTGACATTGCTGCTGCACTAAATATAGGCAGTCCATCACCACCTACTGCAGTACCAGCATTAGTAGTATTATTTTGTTGTTCCAACAATGTAGGATCAAATCCAAGTAGCAGAGGGAGAATATAGCCCAATGCACCAACTTCCAACGCACATTCCTGCAATGCTGGAGACTGTGCTGCCTCTGTTATGAACAACAAGGCAGCATCAACAGCAGCATGTAACCTTTCAAACCTCATACACCTAACCACATCTCTCATCACCATTAATTGCCTCTTTTCCAGCTCAAATCTTGCCACTTCAAAGCTCGACATGACTGCCAGTGCACGCAACGTCTGCGTCATAATAATGGCAGCGGGGTCGGTGGGTGAAGCTTCATCAGAGGGCAGGATATTGATGCATCGACTCAGGAGGTTGCCCAGCAGTTGTATTCCTCCTGATCTTGTCAACTCTTCTCCATTCAGGTTTGAACAGGCACATGTCAACCATAGCAATTCAATTGCAGTTTGCACTCTGGGCGCCAGTTCTGCAGATAAAAAGTGAGCACCTTTAGTACCGGTATTGGCTGTACTAGTTGAGGAAGGTTCCCTTTCCTCTCCTTCTCCAAACTCGTTCTTTCTAGGACCACCATCATTACTGCCATTATTGTCTTGATCTTGATCTGAAAGAGCACTCCTAACAACTTGCAAGAGCATGGGGTACCCAGCATACTTGTAAGGCTCCAATTCAACAGCATATCTCCTGAATAATATACACTGAGATTGTAGTATGAGCAGGAGTCTCCAAGGGCGGGGACCTTGCTGATGATCACCATCACTGCCGCTGGTGGTAGCTGCGGCTCTCAGTCGCTCATACGCTGCTTGGACAGCCATGAATCTCTCTCTGCCTTCTGGGTTTTTATCTGGGTGGTACTTTCTTGCCATTTTACGGTATGCTGCTTTTAATACGTCTTCTAGATGCTGTTGTCGAGTTGTATCTACTGAGGAAGGACCACTACCACCACCATCAGAGCTAACAGTGGAAAAAAGTTCACTTGGATCAATCTCCAGCACCGTGCAAGCATCAACCTCACTCATAATCAAAGACTTCCTATTCAACTCATCCCTCCACTCCTCCAACAACGCCTGCAAGAACAACACATGATCAATGATGAGCCAATCCGGGAAACGGATCTGATCACATAGATGCCTCAAATAGTAGCGATGACACCACACCTCTCCTTCTATTTCGGGGAAGCCAACTGGGGGACAAGGCGTATATTCATACACTAAGCTCCATTTCTGAGTTAATTTTAAAGGAAACTCTCCTAGGTGACGCAACATTTGTGGGACTAGCCTGGTGTCTCTCATGGAAGCAGTCCAAATGAGCTCGGGGGAGTCGCATTCTCCAGAGAGAGCTCTGGCAAAAGCTGCTGGTCCATAGCTTTGTAAGACGTAGAGGAGAGATTCAGGCAGTAGGCCACCTAGAATAGATTTAGTTGATAGCGAGTGCATTGCTGTTGCTGCTGCTGTTGTTGTAGTGGTGCTATTAGCAGCTCTCCTGAGATGTATTGCTGCCAGGAGTGCAGAAACTTCCTCCAAATTAGATCCACAGTAGGCAAGTGCAAAGAAATGCACTCCAGTATACATTAGAGAAGCTAATGCTGTAGCATCATGCCTCAGGGCACTCAGCAGCAACCTAGACGCAGCAGACACCACACCAGGGTCACTCGTTAGCAGAGATTGTGTAAGTCTGGAGAGGCATCTTGGTGATGCTATGGCTCTGTGTACCGCAGGAGCAGGAATCAACGTCTCTTCCCCGCCGCCGTTGGTCTCACCCATCACAGCAGGACGCAAGTCTACCAAGGCTTGCAAAGCCTCTAAAGCCAGGGTTGCAGCTTGAGATGGAGTATAAGGGGCAGTACCTCTAGCTGTCCACCATCTAAGTTCTCTAATCACACCCATGGGCAAGGGTTCCGACATATCACTAGCCCAGAATAATGTCGATGTAGTGATGGTGCCTTTGGATGCCAGCTGTCTTATTTCCTTCTTGCTCACTGGACCAACCTTGAAACCAAGGAGCTCTGTCTTCTGGTTGCTGTCTTCGCCACTGATATTGGTATCAAGATTAGGGGGAGCAGTACCACTCTCAACAGTACCGTCTTTATTGCTAAAGTAGTACCATTCCTTTGCTCGCACTTCTTCTGCATATGAAGTATCAGTAATGAAAGCAGTCGCTAGAGATCCTCCAGCTGTTGTTGAGGGACGTTCACTCATTTCATGCGCAGCAGCTACCATGTCACACAACAATGGTACTACTCCTGCTGCAATTAATGCATCTCCATTGGCTCTAGCTATCCCTTCACTACTATTTCCACCCAAACTCTTCCCTCCTCCATCACCATTGCATACCACCAAGGCATGTAACAACCTCAGTAAATGCAATCTCAACGATCTCAACGGAGTGGAATCCAATAAAGCTACCAAATGAGGAATGCCCGGACATAGACCTATTCTCTCAGCATGCACAGCATACACAGCAGCCATTGTTCTCACACACAGCTCCCTATCTTCATCAGGTGTACTCGAGTATGCCTCATTTTTTATCAAACCACCACCATTATCTCCATCCCCACCTCCTACTCCAGAAGACAAAGAAGAGATACCAGGGGCAGCCCACGATCCTCTCAATCCTGTATCTCCCAACATCAAAAACCTATGATGAGCAGCAGCAAATACCTGATCAGGAGTCGTCAATTTATTCACTGCTGCTTTGTCACTACCTTCGAGTAATAGTCTCACATGTACACCTCCTAGTGTTAGGTGTTTATCCTTTAATGATTTGGGATAGGAGATTCTAAATTCTTCATAATTCCAACATGGATTCCTTCCGAAACTACTACTACCGCTATTGCTATCAGCAGCCTGAGCTCTGCCTCTTCTCAAGGCAGCTTCTTCCTCCCTTAATGCTTCACACAGCTCTGACCTTGTGTATTCATTCCAAATCAATTGAGCATGGTAATGATCTCTGCAGATAGCTGCCCAAAAGGCGGGCCAGTTGCATCTGGGCGGTGGCGGTTGGAGGTTTCTTGGTTGGGGGAGGCCTGAGAGGAAACGAGCAGGTAACTGATTATTATTATCATCCATAACAGTAGAAGTAGTGATGTTGTTGTTGTTGTTGCCACCTCTATTCCCATTACTATTACTATTATTAGTTGTTCTTGCAATGGAACTGATTGGTTCTGTGTTGTTTGAGGCAAATGGGTCTGCTGGGAGGGCACGTGATCTCTGTTCTTGGATTATCTGTGGTTGAGGAGGAGCTGTTGGCTGCTGTTGTTCAGTTGAAGCTGGCTGTGGTGTTGGTGTTGGCAGTCCATCACCATTACCCAAAGGAAAAGAAGCTATAGAACCTTGGCTTGCAGCAGCAGCAGTAGCAGCAGCAGAAGTAGCAGTAGCAGCAGCAGCAGCAGATGTTGCTGGCATTACTAACGCCGGAGGTCTGACCCCTCCTCCTCCTCCTCCCCCCCCCCCTCCCTCCCCCCCCCCCCCCCCCCCCCCCCCCCCCCAATTATCGGTCCCCCGGCTGTGGTA
>Ga0114919_10004064_pt1 | contig 11762 bp, 7 predicted proteins | sample BlataG_FD_88682 | JGI IMG/M metagenome (GOLD analysis project Ga0114919, IMG submission 88682) | Deep subsurface microbial communities from Black Sea to uncover new lineages of life (NeLLi) - Black_00105 metaG | ecosystem: Environmental > Aquatic > Marine > Oceanic > Sediment | place: Atlantic...
AAACTCCTGAAGGTCCGAACATTGGGCTTATTGTATCCCTGAGTACTTATGCAAGGGTTAATAATTTCGGGTTTATCGAAACACCATACAGGGTTGTCGAAAACGCAATCGTTTCAAAAGAAGTAAAATTCTTTGATGCATTTGAAGAAAGAGAACACCCTATTGCTCAGGCGAATGCACCTGTAGATGATAAGGGTGAATATGTTAATCCACTTGTTACGTCACGTGTGGCAGGTGAGTTCATGATGGTTAAGCGTGATGATATAGAACTTATGGATATATCTCCCAATCAGCTTGTGAGCATCTCAGCCTCTCTTATTCCTTTCCTGGAGAATGATGATGCCAACAGGGCACTGATGGGATCAAACATGCAGCGGCAGGCTGTTCCCTTATTGACATGTGAGGCGCCACTGGTCGGTACCGGTATTGAGGCTATAGTGGCGAGAGATTCGGGTGGCTCAATAGTGGCCAAAAGGGATGCAGAAGTCGTGGATGTGGATGCTTCACGCATTGTCTTGAAGCACGATCCGTCAGGAGTTTCTTCAGAAAAGGATGTAACGATCTATAACCTTTCAAAATTTATTCGAAGCAATCAAAATACATGTTTCAACCATCGCCCTATTGTAAGACAGGGTCAGCGGGTTAAGAAAGGAGAGATAATTGCAGACGGACCGGCAACAGAGAGGGGAGAGCTGGCTCTTGGGAAAAATGTAACCGTAGCTTTCATGCCATGGGGCGGATACAATTATGAGGATTCTATTTTAATTGGTGAGAGGCTTGTAAGAGAAGGTGTTTTTACATCGGTTCATATTGTAGAATTCGAAATTGTAGCAAGGGATACCAAACTGGGGAAAGAAGACATCACACGGGATATACCGAATGCCGGGGATGAAGCTTTAAAAAACCTTGATGAGAGCGGTATTATCAGACTGGGCGCTGAAGTTGATGCCGGCGACGTTCTGGTAGGGAAGATTACGCCGAAGGGAGAGACCCAGCTTTCTCCCGAAGAAAAGCTGTTGCGTGCAATATTTGGTGAAAAAGCAGGGGATGTAAAAGATACCTCCCTGCGAGTTCCGCCCGGTGCTAAAGGGATTGTTATTGATGCCAAAGTTTTTTCGAGACGTGGCGTCGAAAAAGATGATCGTACAAGCATGATAGAAGACGAGGAAATCATAGCACTTGAAAAAGACCGCAATGATGAATTTGCTGTTATCGAGGATGTGGTTCGCGATGAGATAGAACATCTGCTTTGGGGGCAAAAATGTTACGCTCCATTGAAAAAGGGCAAGAAGGTTCTTATACCAAAGGGTGCCAGGATAGATTCTAAGATGCTTTCCGGGATTCCTGTGGCCCAGGTTGAGGGGATTGTTTTGAAAGATCCTTCAATGACGGAAAAAGTCCATGAAATCCTTGAACGATACAGAGACCAACGCGAGCTTTGCAGAATGGTCTATGAACAACAGGTCAGCAGGTACGAAAAAGGTGATGACCTTCCGCCAGGCGTAATTAAGATGGTCAAGGTCTACGTAGCTATGAAGCGGAAGCTTTCCGTCGGGGACAAGATGGCTGGTCGCCACGGTAACAAAGGTGTTGTGTCAAGAATTCTTCCTCAGGAAGATCTGCCGTACTTTAAAGATGGGACTCTTGTGGATATGGTTCTTAATCCTCTTGGTGTGCCTTCCCGTATGAATGTCGGGCAGATTCTTGAGATTCATTTAGGGCGCGCTGCAAAAGGTCTTGGTGATCAGCTTAATTCCTTGCTTGAAGAATATAAAATGAAAGAGCTTAAGGAGAAAGTAAAAAAAATATTTTCTGATAAGGAAACAATAAAAATAATCAACAGCATGGACGAAACCGAGCTTTGTGATTTCGCCGAAAATTATAAAAATGGTGTTCACATGGCCACTCCGGTTTTCGATGGCGCAAAAGAAGATGAAATCAAGTCGTTGCTCGATGAAGCTGGCCTTAACATCAGTGGCCAGGCAACTTTATATGATGGTCGCACAGGGGAACGCTTTGACGAAAAAATTACGGTTGGCTCAATGTATGTGATGAAACTGCACCATCTTGTGGATGATAAAATACATGCACGGTCTATTGGTCCATACTCACTTGTAACCCAGCAACCTCTTGGCGGAAAAGCTCAGTTCGGTGGTCAGAGGCTTGGTGAAATGGAAGTCTGGGCTATGGAGGCTTATGGCGCTGCTTATGCCCTGCAGGAATTTTTAACGGTTAAGTCGGATGACATGGCCGGAAGGACGCGTATGTATGAAAAGATTGTGAAAGGTCAGAATGTACTTGAACCAGGTATACCGGAGTCTTTCAGGGTTATGACAAAGGAATTGAAAAGTTTGGGTTTGAATATCGAGCTTCTGGAAGACTAAGAGTAAAAAATAATCATATTGATTTGAGACACTATGCATCTTGCAGGCAAATGCTCAGAGGATGCGGCCTTTAGTGGGCAGCAAGTTGTCGACAATATGTCGCTAAACGCCTAAGAGGAAAAAAATATGGAAAATCTATACGACTTCTTTGCAAAACCCACGAACCCAAAGCGCTATTCAGCTGTCAGGGTTTCGCTGGCTTCTTCAGAACAGATCCGGAAATGGTCCTATGGAGAGATAAAAAAGCCGGAGACAATAAACTATCGAACCTTCAAACCGGAACGGGATGGCCTTTTTTGTGCCAAGATTTTTGGTCCGACAAAAGATTATGAATGCAATTGCGGCAAATATAAGCGGATGAAACACAGAGGAGTTATTTGCGAAAAGTGCGGTGTAGAAGTCATTCAATCCAAGGTGCGAAGAGAGCGCATGGCTCATATAGAACTGGCAACTCCTGTTTCACATATATGGTTTTTAAAAAGCCTTCCGAGTAAACTTGGCAATCTTTTGGATATGACGCTTAAAAGTTTGGAAAAAGTTCTATATTTTGATAATTATATCGTAATCGACCCAAAAGATACAGGGCTTACTCGTTGTCAACTCCTGTCAGATGATAAATACAGAGAGGCGCTTGAACTATACGGTTCGGAATTTAAAGCAGGAATAGGCGCAGAAGCTGTAAGGGAAATGCTTCAAGATACTAATCTTGACGAAATATATAATGAAATCAGAGCTGATATCCGTAGTACAGGATCCGTGGCAAAGCGGCAGAAGCTGGCAAAACGTCTAAAGGTCATAGATGCTTTCAGGAAAAGCGGTATAGATCCCGTTTGCATGATTATGGATGTCATACCTGTTCTTCCCCCTGACCTCCGTCCTCTTGTACCGCTTGAAGGCGGCAGGTTTGCAACATCTGACCTTAATGATCTTTACCGCCGTGTCATTAATCGAAATAACCGGCTAAAACGCCTTATTGATTTAAAAGCTCCGGACATTATTATTCGCAATGAAAAAAGGATGCTCCAGGAGTCGGTGGATGTTCTGTTTGATAACGGTCGACACGGAAGAGTCATTACAGGGACTAATAAGCGGCCGTTGAAATCCTTAAGTGATACCTTAAAGGGGAAACAGGGACGTTTTCGACAAAACCTTTTGGGAAAAAGGGTCGATTATTCGGGTCGTACCGTTATTACTGTGGGGCCGAATTTAAGATTACACCAGTGTGGTCTGCCGAAAAAGATGGCCCTGGAGCTGTTCAAGCCATTTGTTTATTACCGGCTTGAGCAAAAAGGTTTGGTTTCGACTGTTAAAAGCGCCAAAAAGATGGTGGAGCGGGAAGTTCCTGAAGTATGGGATATGCTGGATGAAGTGGTTAAGGAGTACCCTGTTCTTTTAAACCGTGCGCCAACACTGCACCGCCTTGGTATTCAAGCTTTTGAGCCGATTCTAATTGAAGGAAAAGCGATGCAGCTCCACCCGCTTGTATGTACGGCATTTAACGCAGACTTTGACGGAGACCAGATGGCCGTTCACATACCACTTTCCGTGGAGGCACAGATAGAAGCACGCGTTTTGATGCTTTCGAGTAACAATATACTCTCTCCTGCAAGCGGGAAACCGATTATCGTTCCGAGCCAGGACATTGTTCTCGGTCTATATTACATGACAAGAGGGCTTATAGGCTCCAGGGGTGAAGGCAAACTGTTTGCAAATGCCGGGGAAGTCAGGTCTGCATACGATTCCGGTAGCGTTGATCTCCATGCTCAGATATCTGTTCGTATAAACGGGGAAAGAGTGGAAACAACAGTGGGACGTATCCTCTTATGGGAAATCATTCCTGAAGATTATATTGCGGATATGCTCCATATCATGGTTTCGGATGAAGATGAGGCAAAAGATGTCTTAGGTAGGATAAATGGCGGCGAGCAGTTCACAGATCTGGTGAAAAGCTTTTCAACAAGCCGGGACAAAGACAATGACGGTATTGTAGGTCTGCTTAAAAAAGAAGAATTTGTTGATGTATTTAAAACAAAAGAAGAAGATACCGACAGCGTTTTTTCCCTTGAGAAAGGAGAGGTCAGCCCAATAATTTTTGCCGATCAGGCACATCATATTTTCAAAATGATTGAAAGGAAAGCTGCGCTATCCTTTGATGCAGTGAATCGTGTAATGGATAAAAAAGCGCTTCGCGAACTTGTGGATTATGTTTACAGACATTCCGGGCCAAAGGCTACGGTCATTCTGTCCGACAGGTTGAAAGATATCGGCTACCAGTATTCGACACAGGGCGGGCTTTCCATTTCAATTGATGCCATGATTACACCTTCCGTAAAATGGGATCTTATAAAGAAGGCGGAAAATCAGGTTGAAGAAATCGGCAGGCAATATATCGAGGGTCTTATTACGCAGGGTGAGAAATATAATAAAGTGGTCGATATATGGGCTAAGGCTACAGACGATGTGGCCAACGAAATGATGAATGCTATGAAAATGGCGCCTGTAACGGACAAGGATGGTAACCCTGTTTTAGACAAGGAGGGAAAACCGGTTACTACGGAGAGTTTCAATCCCATCTACATGATGGCAGACTCGGGCGCAAGGGGGAGTAAAGATCAGATGCGTCAGCTCGCAGGGATGCGAGGTCTTATGGCAAAACCTTCAGGTGAAATTATAGAAACACCAATAACTGCCAATTTCAGGGAAGGGCTTTCCGTGCTTCAATATTTTATATCCACACATGGCGCTCGGAAAGGTCTTGCAGACACAGCGCTTAAAACAGCTAACTCGGGGTATCTTACAAGGCGGCTTGCGGATGTTGCACAGGACTGCACCGTTAGCGAAGAGGATTGCGGATCCATGGGAGGTGTTGAGGTTGGATCTCTTGTTGAGGGAGGAGAAGTTATACAGCGCCTTGGGGAACGGATTTTGGGACGTTTTGCAGCAGAGGATATTCTTGACCCGTTTACTGACGAGGTGCTTATCAGTGCCGGTGCGAACCTTGATGAGGATGCTGTCCAGAAGATTGAGGATGCAGGAATAACGAAAGTTAACATAAAATCTGTTCTAACATGCAAGTCCGCGCGTGGCGTATGCAGAAACTGCTATGGCAGAGATCTTGCTCATGGCCAAACAGTCGAAATCGGGCAGGCTGTTGGAATTATGGCCGCACAATCTATTGGTGAGCCGGGGACCCAGTTAACTATGCGTACATTTCATATTGGAGGAACCGCCAGTCGGAGGGTTGAACAGGCAGATATTAAGGCCAGGGTTGACGGTACGATAAAATTTATTGGCCTTAATGTAGCCAAAAATAGTGCAAATGAAGTTGTGGTAATGAATAGAAAAGGGGGAAAATTCACTATTGTCAGTGAAACCGGGCGAGAACTTGAAAGTTTCCCAGTCATTTACGGTGCTCATATTGTGATTAAAAACGGGATAAAAGTAAAAGCCGGCGATTTACTTGCATGGTGGGACCCTTTTACAACTCCGATTCTTACAGAGGTGGACGGCACGGTCAAATTTGGTGATATCATGCAGGGAAAAACCATGCAGGAAAAAGTTGACCCTGTAACAGGGAAATCAAGCCGCATGATCATAGAATCAAAAAGCGCTGAAGATCGTCCAAGGATTTCAATAAAAGATAAAGATAATAAAACAGCTAAATTGCCGGGATCATCTTCGATGGCGCGCTATATTTTGCCCATAGATGCAATTTTACTGGTTGAGGAAAGTGACACCGTTAAGGCAGGTGATATTATTGCTAAACTGCCGCGAGCAACAACAAAGACAAAGGACATCACAGGCGGTCTTCCCAGAGTAGCCGAGCTTTTTGAAGTGAGAAAGCCCAAGGAAATTACAGTGTTAAGCCAAATTGATGGTTTTGTTTCAATCTCAAAGGGTACGAAAAAGGGAAAGCAAAGAGTGACTATTACACCTGCCGATGTGGGTGATAAAAAAGAATATCTAATTGCTCGCGGCAAACATATCAATGTCTATGAGGGAGACTATGTCAGGGCCGGCGAGCCTCTTACAGGGGGGGCAGCAATTCCTCAGGATATTTTGAATATCAAGGGAGAGATAGCCCTGGCACGCTATCTCGTCGATGAAGTTCAGGAAGTTTACCGCCTGCAAGGTGTTCGGATAAACGATAAGCACATAGAAGTTATCGTACGGCAGATGATGCGAAGGGTTAAAGTGCTTAATGCCGGAGACACTGAATTTGTTGATGAAGAGCAGGTTGACAAGATATTATTTGAAAAAGCGAACAAGGCTGTTATCGAAAAAGGAGGCAACCCCGCTGTTGCCGAACCTCTTATTCTTGGGATTACCAAGGCATCTTTAAGTACGGAAAGTTTTATCTCAGCAGCTTCTTTTCAGGAGACTACTAAAATATTAACCAATGCCTCTATTTCCGGAGCTGTTGATCACCTAAGGGGACTTAAGGAAAACGTGATTATGGGCAGACTTATTCCTGCTGGGACTGGATTTCCGCTATATAGCGACGTTGCAGTTGATGGAGGTTGATTAAAAAAACAATAGGCGTTCAAAGGTTCAGAGGTTCAAGGTTCCATTTTCGTTCCCGGATTGAATTTGGAACGTCTATTTCTAAGAAAAGCATCATTTTCGACTGACCTAATCCAAAATTTAAAGTTAAAATGGAAATTACTTTGGAAAATGACTATGTTCAACGAGGACTTTGGAACTTTAATACCTTCTTTGTCCTTAACCCTGAACGTTGAACCCTGAACTTGTGAACGGTTACAAAAAATGTATCTTAGAAAAATATTATAAAAAAGCTTGACAATATAAGACTTGAAGGATACATATCGCTATTTTTCTCTATATAGATTGAGTGTTTTTCGTTCGGCTGAGTTATTATACAATTTTTAACCCAACGTTTGAAAAATTTAACTCTTTCGGAATAGAGAATAAAAACAGATTGATGACGAAGCGCCTAATAATCTGATATGTTATATAAGGAAAGAATATGCCGACAATTAACCAGTTAGTAAGAAAGGGCAGAAAGCGGATACAGAAGAAAACCAATACACCAGCGCTTAAAGGGGCACCTCAAAAAAGGGGTGTGTGTACCCGTGTATATACATCAACACCCAAGAAGCCTAATTCAGCTTTGCGTAAAGTTGCAAGGGTCAGGCTAACCACAGGGATAGAGATTACAGCTTATATCCCGGGAATAGGGCATAACCTTCAGGAGCACTCGGTGGTTTTAGTCCGGGGAGGTCGTGTGAAGGATTTGCCTGGTGTAAGGTATCATGTTGTAAGGGGTACCCTTGATACACTTGGTGTGGATGATCGAAGACAGAGCAGATCGAAATATGGTGCAAAAAAGCCCAAGTAAAAGGAAAAAATAAAATATTTTAGATTCAAGGGAGTTCCGCCGCGGCGGGATCGATCAAGGAACTTCGATTTAAAAAAGGTTTGTCTTTTAAAGAACCTTTTCACGCTTTGCAGTTCAAAACATGTCAGCGGAGTTGAATCTTTTTAAAAAGCCAAAGCACTACTAAAATGAGACTTTTGAAAAGCGCCGTTTTGCAAAGGTCCTAAAATTATGAAAAGACGGATGGTGTAAAATATGCCGAGAAGAAGAGAAGTGCCTAAACGACAGGTGGCGGGCGACCCAAAGTATGACAACAAGCTGGTAGCAAAATTTATTAAATCGATTATGCGTGACGGTAAAAAAAGTCTGGCTGAATCGATACTCTATGATGCATTTGATATTATAAAAGAAAAAACCAATGAAGAACCCATCAAAATATTTGAGCAGGCGGTGGAAAATATAAAGCCAAAAATTGAAGTGAAGTCAAGGCGTGTCGGTGGATCGACATATCAGGTTCCAACGGAGGTGCGTCCATCCAGGCGGATGGCCCTGGGGATTAGATGGATTATAGGGTTCTCACTGAAGAGGCCGGAGAAAGGGATGGCCAATAAACTTGCGGCGGAAATTATGGATGCTTCCAATAATAGAGGGGCTTCCATTAAGAAAAGAGAAGACACCCATAAGATGGCCGACGCAAATAAAGCATTTGCCCATTTTCGATGGTAAGAAACAGGATTAATGAATTCCTATTAGATGGGAGGACGGAAAGATGGCGAAGGAGAAATTTGAGCGAACCAAACCGCATGTTAATGTAGGTACGATTGGTCATATAGATCATGGCAAGACGACATTAACGGCTGCCATAACCAAGCATATGGGGTTAAAGGGTTTAGCGGATTTTGTTCCGTTTGATCAGATTGACAAGGCGCCTGAGGAGAAGGAGCGAGGGATAACGATAGCGACAGCCCATGTTGAGTATGAGACGGAAAAACGTCATTATGCCCATGTGGACTGTCCCGGGCATGCTGATTACATAAAGAACATGATCACAGGAGCGGCCCAGATGGACGGGGCGATACTGGTAGTTGGCGCTGATGACGGGCCCATGCCCCAGACACGGGAGCATATATTGCTGGCGCGTCAGGTCGGAGTTCCGAAGATAGTGGTATTTTTAAACAAGTGTGACATGGTTGATGATGAGGAGCTTATAGAGCTTGTTGAGCTTGAGCTTCGGGAGCTTTTGGACAAGTATGAGTTTCCCGGGGATGACACGCCGATTATACGCGGCAGTGCATTAAAGGCATTAGAGAGTGATGATGCCGACAGTGAGGAAGCAAAGTGTATATTTGAGTTAATGGATGCCATTGACAATTATATACCTGAGCCGAAGCGAGATATAGACAAGCCGTTTTTGATGCCCATAGAGGATGTGTTCAGCATATCGGGTCGTGGTACTGTAGTGACGGGTCGAGTAGATCGAGGGATAATTAAAGTAGGTGATAATGTAGAGATCGTTGGGATACGAGATACATTAAAGACGGTATGCACCGGAGTAGAGATGTTCAGGAAGCTTTTGGACGAGGGTCGAGCGGGTGACAACATTGGAATACTGATACGCGGCACGAAGCGGGAAGAAGTTGAGCGCGGTCAGGTTGTGGCAGTGCCGGGATCGATCAAGCCTCACACGAAGTTTGAGGCGGAGGTATATATATTAAGCAAGGAGGAAGGTGGTCGTCACACGCCGTTTTTCAGCGGATACAGGCCGCAGTTTTATTTTCGGACGACGGATGTGACGGGCATATTGAATTTACCAGAGGGAGTAGAGATGGTCATGCCTGGTGATAATGTAAAGATAACAGCTGATCTTATCACCCCGATAGCGATGGAAAAAGAGTTGAGGTTTGCGATAAGAGAAGGTGGCCGGACAGTGGGCGCAGGTGTTGTTAGCGAAATAATTGAATAAGGCAAAGGAGTTGTGCTTGTGAGAATAATTGTTACACTTGCATGCAGTGAATGCAAAAGAAGAAATTACACGACGACAAAAAATAAACGGACAACGCCTGACAAACTGGAGTTTAGTAAATACTGTAGATTCTGCAGAAAGCATACTTTGCATAAAGAGACCAAATAAACAGCGTAACTGTTCACAGGTTCAGGGTTCAACATTCAGGGTTAGGGATAAGAATGCAACCTTGAACCCATGAAAGGTTACTAAACAGCTTTTTATTTTTGACTTTTTACGATTTCATTAAAATTGAGAGTCGTAAAGCAAATAAACAGGTTGCTTTAACAAACGATTTTGCAGGCCAGTAGCTCTAACGGTAGAGCGTCGGACTCCAAATCCGGGTGTTGGGGGTTCGAATCCCTCCTGGCCTGCCAATTCATTTTAAAGGCAAAGCTCAAAGCTTGTGGCATGGGTTAATTGAGTTTCATGACCGCTTTAACTTTGAGCTTTTGACCGTTTTAGGAGAGAAAGTGGGACGCTTACAAAGAAAAAAAGGATCAAGCGTAAAGAAAAAAAAAGCTAAAGCTCCTGGATTATTACCGGCCCTAAAAGATGCTTCTTTAAAGCCGGCTGATGGTTTTACTAAAGAAAAGAAAAAGAAGCAGGTGACTACAGCAATTACTAGAACTGCATCAGGAAAACAAAAAAGTAATTTTATTACCAGCAGCATTCAGTTTCTCAGGGAAGTTAAGTTTGAGCTTAAAAAAGTAACATGGCCTACACGCAAACAGACAATGGGATCTACAGTTGTTGTGATTATTCTAGTTACAATAATAGCATTTTTTCTTGGTGCTGTGGATATAGGCCTGTCGAGTCTGGTACGGTTGGTTCTTCAATAGAATAAGGAGAGAATTGAGTGGCGCTTAAATGGTACATCGTTCATGTCTATTCGGGTTTTGAAAGCAAGGTCAAGTCTGCCCTTGAAGAAAAGATGGCCTCTTCGCTTTATCCGGAAAAATTTGGAAAGGTTCTTGTGCCGACGGAAGAAATTGTTGAACTTGCTAAAGGAAAAAGGAAGACTTCTTCTCGAAAATTCTATCCCGGATACATACTTGTCAGAATGGAACTGGATGATGAAACATGGCACATTGTAAATAACACAGCTAAGGTTACCGGATTTTTAGGTGGCAGGGAAAAGCCGACACCGATCTCAGATGAGGAAGCAGACCAGATCTTAAACCGTATGGAGGCCGGTAAACTAAAACCCCAGCCCAAATACTTTTTCGAACCAGGCGACGAAATCCGTGTAGTTGACGGGCCCTTTACAAATTTCAACGGCACTGTGGAAGAAGTCAACCCTGAAAAGGGGAAGATTAAGGTTTTAGTCAGTATTTTCGGTCGTTCAACACCGGTAGAATTGGAATTTGTTCAAGTCGCAAAGATATAAGAAACAGGTATAGAGCTGAGAAAGTCAACACGCTTTCCAATACAGACGGGAGTAAAAAGAAAAAATGGCAAAAAAAGTTATGGTAATGATAAAACTGCAGGTTGAGGCAGGGAAGGCCAATCCATCGCCTCCGATTGGTCCTGCTTTGGGGCAGCATGGCGTAAATATAATGGATTTTTGCAAGGCATTTAATGCCAGGACTGCAAATGATGAAGGGATGATCATACCTGTTGTTATTACCGTATTTCAGGACAGGTCATTTACGTTTATTACAAAAACACCACCTGCATCAATCCTGTTAAAAAAAGCAGCTAAAATAGCAAAAGGAGCAGGTGATCCGAAGCGTGACAAGGTTGGCAAAGTGACTCGCAAACAGGTGGAAGAGATTGCCAACCTGAAAATGGTCGATTTGAATGCCTGTGATTTGGAAGCAGCCTGCCGGATAGTGGAAGGTACGGCCAGGAGTATGGGGATTGATGTTGAAAAATAAGGAGTGAATAAGAAAGATGCCTAAACGGGGTAAGAAATATATTGAATCAAGAAAGAAGACAGATATCGATAATAAAAATGAATTTAACGAGGCTGTAAAGCTGATTGTAGATTCATCTTTTGCAAAATTTGATGAGACCATTGATGTTGCTGTTCGAC
>Ga0114919_10004066_pt1 | contig 11760 bp, 9 predicted proteins | sample BlataG_FD_88682 | JGI IMG/M metagenome (GOLD analysis project Ga0114919, IMG submission 88682) | Deep subsurface microbial communities from Black Sea to uncover new lineages of life (NeLLi) - Black_00105 metaG | ecosystem: Environmental > Aquatic > Marine > Oceanic > Sediment | place: Atlantic...
ATTATCAGCAAATCGTTACCGGTTGCGATATCCCATAGAATTATAGACTTGTCTGCAGAACCACTCAGCAGATGCTGCCCGTCAGGACTTATTTTAACTGAATTTACCGCTTCCTTATGTTTCTTAAATGTACGAACCAGATAATTTTTTTCCTGGGATAACAGAAAATTCCCTGAAATCAGGAAAGTAACTATAAAGAAAAGAATATATATATGAGACATAACAATTTTCATGTTTCTAAAGAATAATTTAATTCGAGTCTGTTCATAAAGTCTTTGGTTAATAAAAATCCCAAATCCCAAAATACAAAATTCAAATAATGATCAATGTCCAAAAATCCAAATATTAAATAGTTGTTTGGAAATTCGAAATTGTCATTTGAATATTATTTGATTTTTGCGATTTGAATATTGGAATTTATCGACAGTCACTAATTAGAGGCCATCTATAAAGTCAAAAATTTAAATAAATATTAAAAATCACAAATGACAAGCACCAAAATACAAATAAATCTCAATGACCAAAATCTCAATATTCAAAGCTGTTTCGGTCATTTGATAATTGATATTTGAAATTTATTTGTTTTTTGTTATTTGTGGTTTGTGCCATGGGCATCCCTTTGGGAGAATTTCATACTTAAGCAAGCATTTTTAATTTATGGACAAACTCTAATTATATCCTTGTTTTAAAAGTAAATTTTTAATAGACCTTATGTTTCAGATTGGCTATATATCTTTTCTCTTTATCTTCAATGTTTTCTTTTAATTCTTCCAATAGATTTTTATGGCTGGAAGGTGTTTTATCTATAACCAGATTTGTTGCTTCTGTCAAAACTTCTCTTGCTTTTTCAAAATTATTCATCCACAGGTTTGCAACAGCACAATTATACAGAAGCATTATTTTAATTTCGGGACTGATCCTGGACTTATTACCACCGTTTGACTCTATGATAGCTTTCTTCCATATTTCAATGGCAGTGTTAAATTCCTGATGTATTAAATCAGTATTATTCTGGTTAGTATGACCTTCAAAGGCTTTCTCTGTATGCCCGAAAGCTGTCTCAAGATCTTGGTAATTAAATTTTTTGCCCTTACCTGAAGCAATTTTAATATTTTCACTTTTTTCAGGGTAACCATAATTGCTGTTTAATGTATTTTTTACCTGATTAAGCGCTGATTTTATATATTTTTCCTGTTTTTCCAGCAACAATTTTTCCTGTTCTTTATTAAATTTATTATTCAGATCTTCAATGGAGTATTCCCATTTTCCAAAATCAAAATTCAGCAGATCTTTATCCGGCTTCACCTCCTGCCGAAGCATTTCCTTACCATTTCCGGTAATTACAGTAAGTGTTACAGGATAATCATAGTGGATTTTGTAAAAATATCCTGTCATGTTTTCACCGGCGTTTATATTGTAAACCTCATCTGTTTTAAGCTCTTTGCCAAGTAACCCGAACTTTCCGAAAACAAGGTCTATTATTAAGTCTCCTCCTTCCTTGATTTTTTTATAGCCTTGTATTATCAGGTACTGATTGTTAAGCTGGTCTGGTTTATCCGTTTCGTCGGGAAGTTCGATCACAAGACGGGTCTCATAGGTTTTTATCTCTTCAGGCAAAGGATAAAGAGGTAGTTGAGTATACTGAACCTTTGCATTATCAAACGCCACCTTTTGGGCAAATCCCAATAATGGTAAAAAAATAAAAACGATAAAAATAATGGATTTAGCGGATGAATTTAATCTGAGCATTTTTTAAGGGGTTTAAATGATTAAAAATAATTATCTGTATAATTTATGCTATTGTAAAATATGCAAAATTTAGAATATAACCTTTATTTTTTTCAGGATTATACAAAGTAAAATTAGTGAAATTTAAAGGTGGAAAAAAGTTATTCTTAACCTGTTGTGCAATTGAATTTCCAATAAATTGATTTTGTGCATCTTAGTGCCTTGGCCTGCCCCGTGAAATAAATCGAAGATTTATTGCAAAGCAATATTTCACAGGGAATGACTGCCCCGGGCTGTCTTAGTGGTAAGAATGTTTGCCACTCACAAAGTGATGCCTACGGCAAAAGTATCTGCCAAAGGCATGCCCGCCCGACCGAAGTCATTCGGGCATGCCTGCGGCAAAAGACGCCGAGTAGGCAAGGGGAATTTCACCCCAAGCCTCTCACAGAACGGAGCGTGAACCTCTCGATTCACTCCGCTCTTGTTATTCCAAGTTCTAAACCGTGAACCCATACCTCCAATGTACAAACAAATCAGGTTTTAGCTTTTGGATGTGCTTTAGATGTTTAAATGCCCTACCTAAGCTATATTTTAGTCGTTTGTACTGCCTCTTTAACCATTTAGCCAATCTGAAATTTAGATTATCAAATATTGGTTTTATTTTCCAGAAATTTGCCCTTCCGTAAAAAGCTATCCATCCACCTATGATGGAATTTACATACTTGGCTATTTGATGTATATCCTTAATGATAAAGAATTTTTTGTACATTTCTTTGATTTTGGATATCTTATCTTTCCTTGCCTTTATGCTGATAGCCGGACTAAAACCCAGAAAATACTTGCCTTCGCAAAAATGCGACTTATGGCGCCTCGGTTTGAACGTGTGACCAAGAAAGGTGAAACTTACGTTTTCCCCGTTTGCCTTTCTACGATAGTCCTTACAGTAGAAAATCCTGGTCTTTTCAGGGTGCAGCTCTAACTTACATTTATTCATCCTCTCATTTACTTCTCTAAGTAATTGTTCTGCTTCTCCCTTGTTCCTGCAATGAATAATCACATCATCTGCATATCTTTCAAATTTGTTGTTTGGATGATATATTTCCATCCATTTATCGAAAACAAAATGTAGAAAGATATTTGACAGCAGTGGACTTATTACCCCACCTTGAGGTGTCCCCTTTTCCCTTGTGCCCTTTTCCCCTTCTTTGTTTATTATAGGGGCTTTGAGCCATCTCTCAATGTACATAATTACCCATTTCTCGCTTATGTAAGGATGCAGGCACTTCATTAGTAAGCCATGGTCTATGTTGTCAAAGAACCCCTTGATATCCAAGTCTATTCCCCAGTCATATTCCATGCACCTTTCGCGCGCCCTCTTTATTGCTTCATGCACGTCTTTCTTTGGTCTATATCCATAAGAATCTTGATGAAACTTCTTTTCGTACCGTGCCTCAATGTGGTGTTTTACTACCATTTGTGCAACCCTGTCTGCTACCGTTGGTATGCCCAGCTTCCTTTTTCCCCCGTCTTTCTTCGATATTTCTACCTCCCTGATTGGTGGTGGGAAATAGCTGCCTGATGACATCCTGTTCCAGATTTTATATATCTGTCTCTCCTTATCTTCCGCAAAATCTTTCAGGGACACTTCATCTACCCCGGCTGCCTTGCCATTGTCCTTTACCGATTTGTATGCCCGCCATACTTGTTGATGGGTTATCGGTTGTGTCTTTGTATTTCTTTTCTCAATCATCCTAATTGTAGTTGTTGTTAATTTACTCTACTGGAATAACCCAGCCCCTTTGCTCCGTTTCCATTACAGAAATTTCTTCACTACTACGGGCTGGTCCGTCACCCAATATCGCCTCGGTACTTTCAGCCTCTCTCGCCTTAGGCGAGATTGTGCCTTTCCCTTTGGTTGCCCAGCGAATCCTCAAGCGGTAGCCTTTTTGTTGGCAACCTAACATCAATATTGGGCTTCTCCTGTTCCTCAAATGAGCCTAAGCAGGGTTCATGCCACCTGTATGCCGTACACCGTCAGGGCAGTAAGCAGGTATCCCCCGGACTCTTCCCAACAGCCTTAGCCTACCGTTGGTTTCGATGTAGATTTGTGTTTCGACATTTCTTCAATGGTTCACTTGCGTTCATCTCCCCTGCCCTCTCCTGAATGCACTCGTGTTACACCCTTTTCCCTGTCCGTTCAGCACCTCTTTGTTACCGCCAAAGCACCGTCAGGGCGGATTGTAGGCACACCTGCATGCTGCCTACGGAAGGCCATACAACTTCCATCTCATTTGAAGCACGTTTCGTGCGATCATCTATCTCTAATTCTTGTCATATTTTAAGTTTTAGTATATTTGATCGCCCTGATAACTTCAGGACACAAACTAAGGATCACGAAAAAGAATTTTATATTACTGGATATCAATTTTATATTTTATACATATGTTAAATGGATGCTTGATTAAATTATTTTTGCTTTTAATCGCACAACGTGTTATTAATGCAATAATTATCCTATGTGAAATTGCAGAACACTTATTTATTTTAAAAAGATTATATATTTAACACATAATTACTACTGTCATGTCAAGTATAAAATGACTTTTCATAAAAAGGCTAAGGAAATGTTTTAAGATTAGCATGTTACGGCCAATATGATATTATTTAAAACCTTAGCCTTCTCCTTAGCCTTGATAATACACTACTATGGATTTTTTATACAGAAAATATATTTAAACAAAAATCTTTATGCCACAAGATGAAAATATCGAATCGGTTCTAAAGGCATCGCTACATTTACCCTTTCATGTTTCTCATTGGATTTCGGACGGGAAGGGAAAGGTTAGCATTGAACAATATTATTCAGAAGAACAGAAATCCGTAATATGGAAGTTTATTCCCGGTTCAGGGGTAATGGGACCTCCCGGTTTTTGTCATGGTGGGTTTTTGGCTTCGGTCATGGACGAAAGTATGGGTTCATGTGCGTTTTGGAATGGCTATATCGTAATGGCTATTCATCTTCAGATAAAATACCGGGCCTCTTCTCCCCTGTACAAGGTTTATTTCGTGATAAGCCGGTTGACCCGGTTAGAAACGAGACGTATATACACCGAAAGTACAATTATTGATATAAATAATAAAATATTTGCTTCTTCCACCGGAGTTTATGTTAAAGTACCCTGGGAAAAGATGAAAGACCCTCCAATTGAATTCGAAAAATTCAAAATCCTGAAAGAACTATTGGATGAAGGGTTATCTGTAACGGAAATTTTAAAAATATTCAAAGAAAAATGGTAAGTGGAAGAAGTATTATAGTTTATAGTTAAGATTAATTAAAATATTTTGGCAATTTTATAAATAGTATTATATTTGTACAATAAAACAATTTTAGTCAAATAGAGCAAAGATGAAAATAGACGATACAAAAGACAGAATTTTAAATGTTGCTGCAAAGATCTTCAGTAAGTTTGGATTTCAAAAAACCACTGTTGATGAAATTGCCCGTGCTGCGCATAAAGCAAAGGGATCAGTATATTACTATTTTAAAAGTAAAGAAGAACTGTTCCAGGGAGTTGTTGAAAAAGAGTTTCATACATTGCGCAACGAATTAGTCAAAGCTATTAATAATGGGAGTAATGCGAAAGAAAAACTAACGAACTACATACTTGTTCGAATGAAAACAATCGGTGATCTTGCTAATTTTTATCAGGCATTAAAAAGTGATTATTTAAATTACCTTGAGTTTATTGAAAAGATCAGAGAAAAATACGACAATGAAGAGGTAATGCTCATAAAAACCATTTTGATCGGGGGTGTAAATAATGATGAATTTGAAATAGCTGACGTAGAATTTACAGCACCGGCATTACTAACGGCATTGAAGGGGCTTGAAATTCCTTTTTTTATAAACAACAAATATATCGAATTGGAAAACAGATTAGAAGAATTAGTAAAAGTTCTTATTAGAGGGATTGAGAAACGATAAATTTTTTAATTGCAAACTGACTAATAAACCAAAAAAGTCAAAAAGAAAACAATTTGAAAACAACAAAAAATATCTATTCAACAGCTTTTTTTTGTTTGGAAATAGTTACTTAGGTAGAGCTTTGTTGGAAAAGAAATAATTTGTTATGGGATTAAAAATCAAAGAAGTTTCAAGTAAAAACGAATTAAAGGAATTCATAAAATTCCCGGATAAACTATACTCCGGTAGTAAATATTATATTTCTCCTTTACATTCGGCTGAAATAAATACTTTTTCACACGAAAAAAATCCGGCCTTTGAATTTTGTAAAGCCAAATATTGGCTTGTATGCAGAGATGGAAAGGTTGTTGGAAGAGTTGCAGGAATAATAAATCACAAATACAATAAAAAGCAAAATATTAAGTACGCACGATTCGGATGGTTGGATTTTATTGAAGACAAAGAAGTGCCGGGACTTTTATTAAATACAGTTGAAAAATGGGCAACAGAATGCAATATGGAATATCTACATGGCCCGCTTGGTTTCACTTCATTTGATGCATCGGGTGTTCTTGTAGAAGGATTTGATGAAATGCCAACCTCTTTTGCTCATTATAATTATTCCTATTATCCGGATTTAATTGAAAAATGCGGTTATAAAAAAGACGTAGATTGGATAGAATATAACATTAAAGTTCCTGAAAAGGTACCTGAAAAAGTTTCAAAAGGCGCTGAACTTATAGCGAAAAGGTACAAATTACATACAGCAAAAGGTAAAAACATAAAGGATTTTTTAAGGTACTTTGACGGACTTTTCAAATTAATAAATGTCACATATAAAGACCTGTATGGTTTTACTGAAATCACCCCCAAACAAGCTGTCAATCTTAAAAAGCAATTCCAGTCTTTACTAAATCCGGAATATATTTCGTTTGTTTTGAACGAGGAAGATGAATTGGTTGCCTTTGGCATATCAATGCCCTCTTTATCAAAAGCTTTGAAAAAATCGAAAGGAAAGCTGTTTCCTTTCGGTTATCTGAGAGTAATGCGTGCATTACAAAATAACGACACCATTGACCTGTTACTTATAGCAATTAAACCGGAATATCAAAATAAAGGATTGAATGCCATTATCTTCAATAAAATAATGCAAACTGTTATTAATAACAACTTTACAAATGTGGAAACTAATCGCGAATTGGAAGACAATATAAACGTGCAGCATTTGTGGAACGATTATGAATCGAGACAACATAAAAGGACAAGATGTTACATTAAAAAATTAGTAACAGCAAATTGATTTTTAAAAAGTTAGATTAGAAAATTAAATCAAGGAAAGTAAGTATGAAAAAAACTGCAGAGCTAATAATAAAATTAAGGTTACTTATCATTGTTTTAACCATCTTAATAACACTTGTCTTAGGGTATTTTATGAAAAATCTAACGATTAATCCCGATGTATTAAGCTATTTGCCTGATGATGACAACATAGCAGTATTATTTAACACGGTAGGTGAAAAATATGGTGGTAACGATATGGCTTTAATAGCTGTGGAAACGAATAACATCTTTCAAAAAGAAGTATTACAGCACATAAAACAAATGACTGATTCTATAAAAACCATTGAAGGAATAGGAACTGTAAACAGCTTAACGGATGTAATAGATATCAGAGGTAGTGATTGGGGAATTGAAATCGGAAAACTTATTGATGAATATGATATGCCGGAAACCCAACAGGAACTTGACAGCCTTAAGCAGTATATACTGTCAAAGGACATGTACAAAGGTGCGTTGATTTCTGAAGATGCTACTACAACATTGATTATAGCTAAAATCAACAACGGTAGTGATAAAATTGCTATTACAGGTCAAATTAAAGAAATGGCAAATAAAATCAACATGCCTGAAAAACTGTATTACGGAGGACTGCCCTTTTCAATAAGCGAAAGTAGTGATATCATTTTGCACGATATGTCGTGGTTAGGACCCATAGCATGTTTTGTAATAGCCTTTGTTTTATTCCTGGGTTTCAGGTCAACAAGAGGAGTTATTCTTCCATTACTCACCGTACTTATTGCAATTATCTGGACGCTTGGTATTTTGGGATTGTTACATTTTGAGTTAACGCTTATTTCCAATATTACACCAATTATTTTACTGGCAGTTGGTAGTGCGTACACTATTCATGTTATTAACAGGATTAATGAAGAAAAAGATGAAGACAGAATGAAAGCTCTGAAAAAAGCCTTAGCATACATCATTATTCCTGTTCTGTTAGCATCTGTTACTACAATGATAGGATTTCTATCATTTATTTTTGGGTCATACCTCACTGCGATACGAGATTTCGGGATATTCACAGCCCTGGGGGTATTCTTTTCATTAATACTCTCAGTAACATTTGCACCGGCTTTAATTGCAACGCTCCGGTGGAAAGGCAAGATTAATCCTGATATACAAAGAGCAGAGAAAGTTAATGTATTGAATGACACTCTAAAATATATTTCAAAAATAATATTCAAACATCCTAAATACAGTTTTATAGTATGGTCGGCAATTATTATGATTAGTGTTGCCGGAGTATTTCAGGTGGAACGAAGAGTGGATATGATAGATTATTTTGAAAAAGACAGTGAAATACGTGAAACAGAGAAACTACTGCAAAATAAATTCACAGGAAGTATGCCTGTTTATGTTACTGTTAAAGGAAACGTGCAAAGTCCGGAAGTACTTAAGATAATGGGACGCGTACAGGACTTTATGGAACAAAATGAATATATAAAACAATCACAATCGGTTGCCGATTTAATTCAGGAAATGAACGATGTAATGGGTGAAGGGAAAAAAATTCCTGATGAAGAGCCTAAAATACAACAACTATGGTTTTTGCTTGAGGGACAAGATATAATGGAACAACTGGTAAGTTATGATTTGGATGAAGGATTGATTCAAGGGAATATTGCTACAACAGATAACGAAGCTTTAACGGCGTTTTCTTCCGATTTGGAAAAATTCATTAGTGAAAACCAAAGCGAAGAATATCAAATGGAGATCACCGGATTACCTTCTTTATACAAGCGCCTGGATGATAGTATTGTATATAGTCAACGGAATAGTCTGATTTTGGCAATAATATTTGTATTCATAGTGGTTGCCTCATTATTAAAATCAATAAAAAAAGGTTTATATGCAACTATACCAATTAGTACCACCTTAATTTTATTATTCGGATTTATGGGCTATACAGGAATACCACTTGATATTGCAACCGTTTTGGTAGGTAGTATTTCAATCGGTATTGGTGTCGATTATGCAATTCATATGATAACCCATTTTGAAAAAGACCATAAAACATCAAATAATATTCAAAAAGCACTGGAACAGAGCATAAAAATTAGCGGCAGAGCAATAATTATTAATGTATTATCTGTAACAGCAGGTTTCCTTATTCTGTTATTTTCTGATTTGGTCCCACTGCAACGATTCGGTTTACTTGTTGCTGTAACTATGATTGGTTCGGGATTAGCAACACTTACATTAATGCCGGTTGTAATCATGTTGACGAACAAGAAAGTCAAAATATAAAGTGACCATTTTAAAATAATAATTATGAAAGCAAACGAATTAGTATTTAAAAGCTCTGTTAATACAATTATTAATAATAGAATGTTAAGACATGCAGTATCATCTCAGTTGGATAAATTTATTTACAACCGGGTTGTAGTTGAAAAGACTACCGATTTACCCCTTGCAGATATTAAGATGTTTCAGTTTTTATCTGCGATCTTAAAAACAGCAAGGATTAACCTTGATAAAGGAAATGTTTCCCCGGATATTTTGCGTAAAATGATACACGTAGTGGTGAGAGGAGATTTAAAGGTTAAGAGGAGTCAGAAAATTGGTGATATACAGATTAAGTATAAAGAAAAATATAAACAATATCCGCCGCAGTTTATTGTATTATCCCCTACTCAGGTATGTAACCTTAATTGCCTGGATTGTTATGCTTCAAGTGACCGGACAACAAATAAATCCCTCCCATATAACGTTGTTGAGAAGATAATGGATGATGTTTATTTAATGGGAAGGAATTTTGTTGTGATTAGCGGTGGTGAACCTTTTATGTATAAGAGTGAAGGAAAAACTCTTTTAAACATTTTTGAGAAGTATAATGATGTATTTTTCCTCATATATACAAACGGAACATTAATTACTCCTGATATAGCTGCGAAACTGGCAAAACTTGGAAATGTAACTCCTGCTGTTTCCGTTGAAGGATTTGAAGAAGATACTGATAACAGGAGAGGAAAAGGTGTTCATGAAAAAATACTCGCCTCATTTGAAAACTTAAGGCAAACCGGCGTTCCTTTTGGTATTTCTGTAACTGCTACCAGTAAAAATGTAAATATTTTATTGTCGGGAAAGTTTTACGATTATTATTTCAATGAATTGGGGGCATCCTATATGTGGCAATTCCAGATCATGCCGATAGGACGCAGTAAAGAAACTTTTGATTTGGTTGTAAACCCAGCTAACAGGGTGAAACTTTACAGAATTTGGGAAAAACTATTATCAGATAAAAAATATCCGGTTGCCGATTTTTGGAATAGCGGTGTATTATCCGGTGGTTGTATTGCGTACGGAAGATGGGGGGGATATTTATACATAGATTGGAACGGCAATATTATGCCATGTGTTTTTGTACCCTATTATGTTGATAATATAATAGATCTATATAAAAGAGGAAAAACCCTGGGTGATGCTCTCTTAACTGATTTCATGAAAAACGGTCAAAAATGGCATAAGAAATATTTTGCCGGACATAAGAATGGCCTTATGCCTTGTTCGATCAGAGACCATTATGATAATTTCAGAAAGAATATTTTAACCGAATCAGCCAAAGGGGAAGATAAGGAAGCAGAAGAAATTTTACATTCTTCTGAATATTATGAATTCATGAAAAAATATGATAAAGAACTGGAACAGTTGACTGATAAAATCTGGGAAAACGAATATTTAAAACATGAAAAAAAGCCAATCAAATAATTTGTTTCCCGGAAGAGCGTCTTTTTTGTTTAACTATTAAATATTATAATAATGAAAAGAATAAAAAATTATGTTTTAGCAAGTGCAGGTATTGTATTTATATGTATGTTACCGGTTGTACAAGCGCAGGATGCAAATCAAATTCTAAAGGGAGTTGATGATATAACATTTGCTCCAAAAGATCAAAAGAGTAATATAAAAATTGTTTTGATCGATAAAAACGGAAAAGAAAAAACCAGGGAAGCAACTGTAATACAGAAAGGCAGCGATAGACGGTTGTTCCGGTTTACGTCACCGGCATCACAAGCGGGAATAGCTTTTCTCTCCCTGCCTGATGACATTATGTACTTATACCTTCCGGCTTTTGGAAAAGAGAGAAGAATTGCTACACATGTGAAAAATCAAAAATTTGCCGGTACTGACTTCAGTTATGAAGATATGGAAGCGAAACCATTAGCTGAGAAATATTCTCCAAAACTCTTAAAAACTGAAAACAATGCTTTTGTATTGGAATTAATACCAAAACCTGGCATTAGAATAGATTATTCCAGGGTTATTGTAAGCGTTAACAAAGAGAACAATTGTGCCGAAAATTTTGAATTTTACGATAAGTCAGGTAGAAAAGTAAAAATTATGGTAAGTAAATTTGAAAAAATCGGTGGATACTGGACACAAAAGGAAATCATAATGACTGATCTACAAAAGAATCATAAAACGAAAATGATCATGTCAGAAGTTCATTTTGATAATAACTTTTCTGATGACGAATTTACGGTAAGAAAACTTAAACAATAAACTAATTTCCCCTCTTTCCGGAATTCTGTTTCAAAATTAAGCTTAGGAATTGATTAATCCATATATTTTGAATTTCGGAAGAGGGGATTTTTAAGACATTAGAACTATATTTTAGAAAAAATGAAACAACCGATATCTTTAGTATTATCAAGCGGAGGTGCAAGAGGAATTGCTCATATCGGAGTAATTGAAGAATTGGAAAAACAGGGCTTTGAAATAAAATC
>Ga0114919_10004068_pt1 | contig 11751 bp, 11 predicted proteins | sample BlataG_FD_88682 | JGI IMG/M metagenome (GOLD analysis project Ga0114919, IMG submission 88682) | Deep subsurface microbial communities from Black Sea to uncover new lineages of life (NeLLi) - Black_00105 metaG | ecosystem: Environmental > Aquatic > Marine > Oceanic > Sediment | place: Atlantic...
AAGCTGCTATGACAACATCGAAGAAATTACCTGTCCTGATTCGGTTGAAGCTTTTTACGGACAGGATGCACAATATGGCGGCAGTCAGCCCAGCTACACCCTCAGCGGGGACGGACTGACCGTCTATGACAACAGAACCGGGTTGACTTGGCAACAAAGCCCGGACACTGACGGCGACGGCGACGTTGACTCCAACGACAAGCTCACCTGGACCGAAGTCCAAACCTGCCCCGGTACCCTCAGCGCTCAAAACTATGGTGGGTACAACGACTGGCGGCTGCCAAGCATCAAGGAACTCTATTCGCTGATTGACTTCAGCGGCATTGACCCCAGTGGCTATAAGGGTGGGGACACTAACGGCCTGGTGCCGTTTATCGACACGGACTACTTTGATTTCGGATATGGAGACACAAGCGCCGGCGAGCGTATCATTGACGCCCAATACTGGTCGAGCACCGAGTACGTCGGAACCACGATGGGTGGCGACGCCACGGTGTTTGGCGTCAATTTCGCCGATGGTCGTATCAAGGGCTATCCGAGGGACACCGGCCCGGGCGGAGAGCCTTTCACTGAATTCGTCCGCTGCGTCCGAGGCAACGTGGATTATGGCGCCAACAACTTCATGGATAACGGTGATGGCACGGTGACAGACCTTGCGACTGGTCTAATGTGGCAACAGACCGATAGCGGAACCGGACTTATTTGGGAAGACGCTCTTGCCTATGCCCAAAATCTGGAACTGGCAGGTTACAACGACTGGCGTCTGCCCAACGCCAAGGAATTGCAAAGTATTGTCGATTACACGCGCTCGCCATCCACAACGGCATCAGCCGCAATTGGTCCGGTTTTCAGTGTTACAACAATTATTGATGAAGGTGGTGGAACAAACTATCCCTTCTACTGGACCGGCACGACCCATGCGAACTGGACTGAAACTCCAGGTAAGATGGCGGTTTACATCGCCTTCGGTGAGGCCTTGGGATGGATGCGACAGCGACCGCCAGCGCCACCGGGCACTTACGTCCTGCAGGACGTCCACGGCGCCGGGGCTCAGCGCAGCGACCCCAAGACCGGCGATCCCGCTGATTGGCCATACGGCAACGGCCCTCAGGGCGATGTGGTGCGCATCTACAACTACGTGCGTTGTGTGCGAGGGCAATCAACTGAACTGTGCCAGGGACTGGTTAACAGCGCCGACCATGACTGTGACTGTGATATTGACTTACTGGATTTTGCTCATTTTGCACAAAATTGGCTGGAAACTAACTGTGGGCGATGCAGGGGGGCAGACCTTACCGATGACGGAAATGTTGACTTTAATGATTTTGACAAGTTTACCACAAACTGGCTGGCAGGTAAATAATGGGAATTGGAGTAAATATAAAGGTAAACAGAACTCTTACTGCTCGGCCTGCCCCATTAGAAGTAAGTCAGGTTTGGCCCTCGCCGTTTTGCTTCGCAAATCGAAAAAGCGGGGGTGCGGACTTCTAACGGGGCCTCGGTGCCGTTCGGTTCCGCTCACGACAGGCGGTGATGTTGAGAAAAAGATATTAGCGTTGAGGAGATCCATGACGGAGTAACGAAATTGTAAGGGGAACAATAAAGGCTTTTGGCTAATCACCAAGCCGTCTGTAAATGTCTTTACGATGGCCTACTTTAGCGACCATAACGAGCCGCTTATCATCCTGTACCTGATAAATGATACGGTAATCCCCAGAGTAAACATGATAAACCTTTTCCTTTGTGTGCAGCAATTTGCTGTTTCGTGGGCGGGGGTTAGTAGCCAAGGCCTCCATTTTGTTAGTGAGCTGCCTTTGGACTTTGGTGATTTGTGCCTCTACAAACTTCTCGGCTTTTGGCTTCAATTCAACAGTATACATCCGTGCGTAGAGTTAAATTCCGAGCTTCTTTTTGAAATCCTTAAGACGAATACTCCCAGGCTCTTTAAGTGATTTCAAAGCATCCTTCAAGTCAATTTTGTCCTCTAACGCCTCCAAAAGTTCTACGTCCTCAATAGACACCATTGCAAAAGCAGGCTTGCCATTCTTCTTGATATATATGCGTTCGCCGCCATAGATTACTTGATTTGCGATATCAGTAAAAGAATGTCTGGCGTCTGTCATACTAAAAACAGTCATTCCCATATCCTTTCAATCCTTGCCCCTTAACACTATATAGTATCGCATATGGCAGCCTTGAGTTCGAGAAAAAGTTTGTAATTTTTCGAATATTTTCAAAAATAACAAAAGTTTCAACTTTTAAACTGTTCTTGTCAGCGTTAAAATCCCCTATTCGGCCTGGGTGCGGATTAGTTGCTGCAAGTGTTTGCAGGACTGAGGAAAAAACGGTTGGGGGCGTAAAAGATAATGGCTTTGGGGAAAGACGTTATTTTTTCGTAAGCGCTTCTGTCTGCGTGGATTAGCTCTTCTCAGGCCAGGTCCTATAATAAAATTTTTCAAAAATTTTGAAAAAAAGTGTTTTTGTGTGTTGACAGAGTGGTAAGAAGTGGTATGATTTCCCATAGATGATATATCAAGTGGGATAAATGCCATGCTTTTATTAACAGGTGAATATCAGCACGTAGTCGATGCCAAAAGCAGAGTTCTTGTCTCAAACAAGCTTAGGAGCCAAATCGATGCCGACGAACACGGCAGCAATTTCTATCTCGTTCTCGGAGCGAACGGCATCCTTTGCTTGTACCCTGAGAAATACTTCGAGCAAATAGTCCTTGCGGTCGCACCGGAGGCGGACGCAGCGGATGAGGCGGTGGCGTTCGAGCGAATGAGCTTTGCTCTGGCCAGCAGGGTGGAGCTGGACGGTCAAGGGCGATTGCTGCTGAATGACAAATTACGAAAGAGGGCGGGATTGAAAGACCATATTACGCTCGTTGGGGTCAGAGACCATATCGAGTTGTGGAACAGGGAAAACTGGGAACAATACCTCGCGGACAATATGGCTCAATACCAGAAACAGATGTCGCAGGCACGACAGGTTGTCCTGCAAAGACAAAGCCAGGGAAGTTTAACTTTCGAAGGGGAGTCAAAATGATTGGAACCAGTTCGAATCATTTTCAGATTGTAGAGAGAAGTCTCAGTGGTGAAAGAGCCGTTGACGAACAAACCTTTGCCTCGCTGACGGTTCTTTCCGAACGGCTCGAACGGCTGAAGAAAATCGACGAGATTTTTGATACCGTTGGGTTTTCGCCTGCCGTTGAGGAACTGGCAAGGCGAAAAAGCGCGGTAGCCGTGGGCTGAACCCCCCTGAGACGGTGAAAAACTAAACTCTAAACGTTATATGCTGTTACGAATGTGAACGGTTCGGCAGTAGAACATATTCCGGTTCTTGCAGCAGCACTGGCCGAACAGATAAACTTACCGCCGGACGGGGTGATGGTCGATGCGACCATAGGACAAGGAGGTCATAGTTTCCTGTTCGGCCAAACTTTGGGCCCTGAGGGAGTTATTCTCGGCCTTGATGTTGATGAAAAATCCATCCACAGGGCCCAATCGAGACTCAAGGACCTTGCCTGCAAGGTTATTTTAAGTTGCACCAATTTTTCACAAATCAGCGATGAGGTTCACAAGCAGGGGATTGAAAGGGTTGACTTTATATTAGCGGATTTGGGTGTCAGCTCAGCTCAGCTGGCGGATGTTGAGATGGGGCTGAGTTTTCTTGCCGATATGCCGCTTGATATGAGAATTGACAAAAGAATAAAGACCACCGCTGCCGATATAGTTAATAAAGCGGATGAGAAAACGTTAGCTGATTTGATTTACAGGTTCGGCGAGGACAGGGCTTCGCGGCGGATTGCGCGTTTTATTGTGCAGCGTCGGCAGGGTGGGCCGATAGCCACGACCGGCCAGTTAGCGGCGATAGTCTGCAAGGCCCTGGGGCAGCTGGGACGAGGGCGAAAGGGCAGGATACACCCGGCGACCAGGACTTTTCAGGCGCTGAGAATTGCGGTCAATAACGAGCTGGAGAATCTGGAGAAGCTGCTCGATTCGTCACCGGAGTTGTTAGGCAAGAACGGTCGAATAGCAGTCATTAGCTTTCACAGCCTGGAAGATAGACTGGTTAAGAACGATTTCAGGCAAAATGAAAAAGAGGGCATTTACAGGATTACTACCAAGAGACCGATAGTGCCATCGCGGCAGGAGATTGCAAGAAATCGGCGAGCAAGGAGCGCGAAGTTAAGGATTGCACAAAAACTTGAAAATTAAAAAGTTGAGAATGGAGTTTCGTTTATGACTTCCGATGCCAAGGTTGGATTGCTGTTGGGTTTGGTCTTTATATTTATAATTGCATTTATAATCAATGGTCTGCCGAGCTTTCGCAAAGACGCAAACAACAATGAGCTGACTACGAATATGTCCAGTTCACGGAACAATCCGCCGGGTATTGCGACGAAGGAACGTGAGGTTATCAATCGGATAAAGCGGGTCGAAAAACAATCACTCGATGAAGTTCGGCCTTCCTCGTTGGGCGAGCCGGACCCTCGCTTTGTGATGGCATTGCCGAAGGGCGTTTCGGCTGTGAAAGAGACCGTTGAAATTAAGCCGCCTGCTCCGGCGTCAGATGCGCCGACTACGGCTAAGAAAAATGAAGTCAATAAGAGCAAGTCTGTCAAACCACCACTGCCAAAAGTTTATGTTGTCAATGAGGGTGATAGTCTGGCTGTTATAGCCCAGAAGTTCTATGGTCCGGATGAGGGTAACAAAATAATAAACATCACGAGGATATTTGATGCCAATCGGAGGGTGCTGAAATCGGCCGATGAAATCTATGTTGGGCAGGAAATTCTTGTCCCACCTCTGCCGGCTTCTTACCAAAGCAAGATGACCGACGACATTTTTTCCAGCACTGTGTTTGAGAAGGTTGAGTCTATTGGCAAGAGACACCTGTCAAGGGACGGTGGTGGAGCAAAGCAAGGCGGATGGTACGTTGTGCGGGGAGACGATAGTTTATGGCGAATTGCTGCTGAGCAGCTTGGGGACGGCGGCCGATACAGCGAGATAACCAGGCTGAACGCTGGTATTTTAGAGGATGAGGACAGTCTTTCCGTTGGGATGCGTTTGAAAATGCCGGCTCCATAAGAATAGCGTATGGGAAATTCGAGAATCGAAGCACAAAAATAAATCAAAAAACAAAAAGCAAAAAGAAATTTTGCATTTTGATATGCAATCCTTCGGCTGTGCTCAGGACAAGTTTTGATTTTTGATATTTAATTTCTTTATGATGTCCCGGTTTTGTTTTGTTTTTGTTGTTTTTTATTTCACGGCGCTTTTGATTTTTACTGTTTATCAGCGAAGTGCCGACAATCGGATTTGCTATAAGCTTTATACCATCAAGACTGAGCAAAGTCGGCTGAAACAGCAGCTCTGGCAGAAACAACTGCAACTGGAAAATTTAATAAATCCCGCTGCGATTTCACAGCGCCTTGAACTACAGATTGAGGCAGATTAACACAGATTAAGAGGATGTACAACAAAAGCAGTCGCATTATCATTTCCTTTTTATTACTTTTGCTCGGCGTCTTTTTGGCGCTGGCCGGGCGATGCTTTTATCTGCAGTATTTTAAGAATGAGCATTATGTTGGTGTTTGCATCAAACAGCAGGAGAAGCTGATACCTCAAAAGCCACAGCGCGGCGTGATCCTTGATTGTCGAGGGCGGGTGCTCGGCGCAAGCGATAAAATTCAGACCATTTTTGCTGAGCCGCGCATTATAAAGGACCCCAAAGCCGTATCGAGCAAACTCCAGCCGATATTGGATATGGGCGCACATGAAATCTGCAAACTTATCATGGAGAGCAAAAACCCGGGCTTTGCCAAAATCAAGGTTGGTGCCGATGCCAATCAATGCGGTGCCGCCGGCAGAATTTATGGTATCGGCGTTCAATCCGAGTGGCGGAGACATTATCCGGTTGGACGGTTGGCTGCGCATAGTGTTGGTTTTACAAGCGTTGACAATCGGGGTTTGGGCGGCATTGAATTCCAATACGACAAAGAGCTCAGCGGTTCGGCGGGGCAGAGTATTTTTCTTGCCGATGCACTTCGTCGGCCTGTTCGTCCCTCGCCCGTCCTCCGCAGAAGCTCTGCTTCGGAGGATGGGTCGCTCGTCGCTGGTCGCACGAGTTATGGGGCACGGGGCACGGGCTATGGTGTACGAGATGGTGTCGGGCTCATTTTGACCCTTGATGCAACCATCCAGCAGTTTGCGCGGGTTGAATTGCTCAAGCAATATCAAAGCTACGAGGCGGAGTCTGCGGTGGCGATAGTGGCAGAACCGGCGACCGGAGCAATCTTAGGCTTCGTTTCGCTGCCTGATTTTGACCCTGGTGATGCTCGCTCGGCTGATGCGGATAATCTGCGCAATCGGGTGATAACGGATGCGTTTGAGCCGGGCAGTATTCTCAAGCCGATCGTTGCTGCTATTGCTTTAGATGCCGGTGTTGTGAACAGGCACGAAAAGATATTCTGCGAAAACGGAAACTATCACGGCAGGGGGTTTGGCCGAATCGGTGAATATGGAAACCACCAATTCGGGGATTTGACGGTGCGGGAGATTCTGGTCAATTCCAGTAACATAGGAATGGCGAAAATCGGACAAAAGACACGCAGAGATACACTGTATAACGGGTTGAAGCTTTTCGGGTTCGGCAGAAAAACGGGGATAGATCTGCCGGGTGAGGCAGGGGGGCTGTTGTGGCCGGTGCAGAAGTGGACAGGATATAGCGTGACTCGAATACCCTTTGGTCAGGAGATTTCTGTAACTTCGATTCAATTAGTTCGGGCCTTCTGCATACTTGCCAATGGGGGACATTCGGTTCGCCCATATCTGGTCAGGGCGATGGTGGATAACGATGGTAAGATTATCAAACTAAACCGGCCGGGGCCTGCTGTTGGTTACATTGTTAAGCCGGAAGTTGCCAAATGGATTGTTACCGATGCCCTTGTCGGCGTGGTCAATGAAGGGACCGGCAAGAAAGCCAAGCTGGAAAAATGGCAGGTGTTTGGAAAGACGGGGACAGCAAATATTGCCAGCGGCGACAGAAAAGGTTATTCTGAAAGTGATTATGTTGCCTCGTTTGTGGCAGGTGCGCCGGCTGAGGAACCGGCCGTGGTGGTTTTAGTTTCAATTTACAAGCCGAACGTCAAGCTCGGCAAGGGCTATACCGGCGGGACTGTTGCCGCACCGGTAGTCGCCAGAATACTCGAAAAAACCCTCAACTACCTTGAGTGACACGATGGGACCTGATACCACAGGACCCAAATAAAGGGCTTTTGGGGATACCTCTGGAAAAACGTAAATAGTAACGCTTAGACAAGTCGGTAGACAAATAACCCTTTGAGGAGCTACTCTGTAGAGCCAAGTTCTTAAAGTGTGTTAGCAGAGGATTGACCGATATATTCTGAGTCGATGCAGAACTGGATGATGTCGCGAGCTAAAGGGGCGGCGTCGGCAGAGCCGTGCTGGCCGCCTTCGACGATGACGGCGATAGAAATACTATGGCCTCTGCTGTCTTCGGCGAAGCCTGCGAACCAGGCATTGTCCGGTTTTTCAGTTGAGCCGGTCTTGCCATAAACGGTTACGCCCTGCTGTCCGAGGCCGCTATAAGCAAATTCCTTGTAAGCCGTTCCGTCAGGCTCGTTGACAACAGCACTCATACCATCTCGAACAATGTCCAGGGTCTGCGGTGAGATGTTGAGGTCGATGCTCGATTCTCGATTCTCGATACTCGATGCTCGATACTCGGTACTCGTTTCTCCGGAATCGAGAAAGAGCCGGGGCTGTTTGTATAATCCGCCGCGGGCGATGGCAGCAAAAGCATTTGCTACCTGCAGAGGAGATGCCCGCAGGTTTCCCTGGCCTATGCCGAAAAATCTTTTCTCTTTCGGTAGAATTGTGCGTTGGGGATTACCGGAAGAGATTATTCCGGGCGCTTGTCTTAAGTCTCGATGCTCGATACTCAATGCTCGATGCTCGATGCTCGATTCACGTGGCGCCGGGGCGAGCGGGATTTTGTGGCCGTAGCCGAACTTGAACAGCCATTGCTGTAGTACCACAGGGTCGATTCTGTCGGCAAGGCGGGAAAAATAGATATTACAACTGCCTTTGATGGCGTTGCGGGCATTGTTTGGCCAATTATCATCGTGTCCGGTCCAGGGGTATTTATTATATAACCAACAGCTTGGCCAGTCCTGGGGGGCCTTTTGGGCGGGGCAGGAGATAATCTCGTCCGGGGTGATTTTGCCGGATTCGAGTCCGGCGATGAGAATCAGCGGTTTTACAACCGAGCCGGGAGGATACTGTCTGTTTATCGCTCGATTTCGCAGCGGCTCGTCAGGGTCATTGGCAAGGGCGTCGTAATCGTACCTTGCGCGGTTTAAATCGAAAACAGGCATTGAAACCAATGCGAGAATGTCACCTGTTACGGCGTCAATGACAACGGCGGCCATTCCGGGTCCGCAATTAGGGTCGTGCCTGTAGCCGGCCAGATAGTTTTCTATTCTCTGCTGGAGCTTGATGTCCAGTGTTAACTGCACGTCTTTGCCGAACCGGGTGGGGGTTCGACCTGTTAGCTGACGGTCTATGTCGTAAACGATTTCGCCTCGTCTGCCGCGAAGGATGGCTTCACAAACATATTCCGCTCCATCCTCCCGTCCGCAGAGTTCGTCGTCCAGATAGCTTGATAGTTTATCATCAGCGAAAAGCTCTTTATCGCTTTTTTGCGGCCTGCCAACCCAGCCTATTGTTTGGGCGGCGACCGAGCCGAAGGGATAAAACCTGTGTGCCTTCGGCAGTATCTCAATACCGTCAGCGTCCATAAACTCCAATTGAGCGGTAAAAATATCATCGTCGGTTTTCAACTCCAGCAACGGCCAGCTCTTATGCATCTCAGCAATATCAACGCCGGCTGCCAGCAAAAGCCTTTTGTTGGGGTTGGGGACGGCCTGCTCGAAAGTGCGGTTAGGGAAATTTCTTTTCCAGGCAAGATATTCGCATAGGTTCCAGATTCGGTCGTTTATTTCCTTGATTCTGTTTTCTATAATTTCGCGGCGGAAACCAAAATACGTGCACTTTTCAATTATCTGCTGCAAATCCTCACGCTTGTTTTCCAGCTCCTTGCGCACGTCGGATAAGGCGGGGTTTGCATTATTTTGATTGGCTGCTATTAGCATTTTTGCTCGCCTGACACGGTCATCGGCAAAAGAACTGAGCTGGTAATTTATACATAATTGGAACTGCAGTTCGTCGGCAGCTATTACTCTGGCCTTTCTATCGAGTATTTTACCTCTGATGGTCTTAAGCTGGCGGGAGCGGGCTCTGTCGAGCTTTAATTTGGCGATTCTGTCGCGGTAGTATGAGTCGTCTAACAACTGCATCTGTATGAGGCGGAGCAGACAGAACAGTAGAAGAAGCGCAATTAAGATTACAAAGATTTTGATTCGCTTATCGTACATCGTAATTAAGTTGAAAAACTGAAAGCTAAAGACATAAAACTATAATTCGAAATTAAAAGGCTATTAAATTTCAAGTTGTACGTTTTTCACTTTGCGTTTTGGCTTTTTTACTATGGCCTTACGATTTTCGCTTTACGTTTTTCGCCTTTTTATACGCATCCACCAGGCAGAGAGCAAGAACAAAAACGGCCCCACCAGGCTTGAGTACAGGGATGAGCCAAAAACAACAGCATATATGTTGGTTGCGGTCGGCTGGCCCCTAAGGAGGCTTAAAAAATGGGCCAGGACACCGGCAAAAAAGCCGACGATAAATATCGCAAGCGACTGATGAGGTATTTTTTTGATAGCGATAAGGCGGTGGAGATATGCCAGAGCCGTACCGAAAAGACCAAAGCTGATTGTATGCGGGCCCATTGCGGGACCAATAATGTCAGCAGCAAAACCTATTGTGAAGGAGGTTACGATTGCCTCAGAGGTATTACAGTAAATAGCAAAAAATACCAGAAGGATTAATAATAAGTCAGGTTTGATGTTTGCAGTTGTAACGGCTACTATATCGACCAGACTGGCTTGCAGCACGGTAACGATAGAGATGAAAACTGCAAACCTAAACCAACGCATTTTATATCCTCAGCTACTTTTATCGCATAAGCTATAAGTGCACAAGTCATAAGCTCTTTTGCTCTTGTGCTCTGGTTTACTTTTGCGGATTCATCCAGCCGTTCGGAGAGGCTGGATTCATTATTATCACAGCTACGTCGTTTAGTATTTCTATGTTACAAGCAGGCTCGACCGTTATATCCCATACGGAGGGGTTTTCATCGTCCTGTTTGCATTTGGCCACCTTTGCTATAATCATCGGGGCATCGAGCAGTCCCGGCTCCTTTCGTGCATAAACTCTATCGCCGGCCTTGATGTCGTGCTCTTTGGAGACTAAGGGTATCTTCGCAGAATAGTTGCCGCTGCCCTGCATAATTCTGTCTATATTTAATTTTTCTATCTTTACTGCTATTTTTGATGTGGGGTCAGTAAACAGCTTGACCCTTGCGGTTCTGGAGGAGAGCTCGGATATAGTTCCGATGATACTGTTATCGCCCAGGACAAACTGGCCCACAGCGAGGCCATCGATGTGGCCGCGGTTGATAATAAGCTCGGCGTGCAGGGCGTCAATAGCATCCGTACTTACATCAGCCATCACTAACTTCGCACCCTCGAGGGAATATAATCTGTCATATCCGGATAACTTTTTAAGCTTTAGGTGCTTTTGATTTAATTCCTGTTCTACGTTTGCAAGATAATTTTGGATTTTGTTATACTCCCTGCGGCTGACAACATCTCTAAGAGGTTGTTGTACTCTCGCCGAAAGCGAGATATTTCTGCCGATACTTAAAGGGAAGCGAAAAAGATGAGCGAAAGCTAATTGGAATTTACTTGTTAGCTTCTGTGGGGCAAAGAGAAGGATAAAACCGGCCAGCATAAACCAGGTAAATAACATTCGTCTGGAGACTCTGATTTGCTTCCTTGCCATTTTTGATTGACTATTTTCGATTGACTATTTTCTATTGACCCATTTTAATGCCCTTTTCAGTAATCAATAGTCAATATTCAATAGTCAATGCCTTTTATTCCCCTCCGTACTCGTTATGGTCCATTGTATCCTTCCACAACTCCAGATTTTCCAGATAGACGCTGGTACCGCGCGCTACACAGCTCAGCGGGTCCTCGACTCTTTCGACCTTCAAGCCGGTTGCATTTGCCAGTACCATATCCATTCCCCGCAGCAGTGACGCACCGCCACAGATGTGTACGCCGTTGTCGATTAAATCGGCGGACAGCTCGGGCTCGGCCTTTTCCAGTGTTGCTGTAACCGTATCTATGATGGAAGCGATGGGTTCGCGAAGGGATTCACGGATTTCCTCACTTGTTATAACGATTTTTCTGGGCAGCCCGGAGATGGTGTCTCTGCCTGCTATCTCCATCGTCAATTCCTCTTCCAACGGAGCGGCAGAGCCAATCTGTATCTTAACCTTTTCGGCTCTTGCTTCACCGATGAGCAGGTTGTAGGTTTTTTTGAGATGATTAATCACCGCTTCATCCATATCGTCGCCGCCGATGCGGATTGATTCGCAGGTTGCGATGTCAGCCAGACTCATTATTGCCACTTCGGTGGTTCCGCCGCCAATATCGACAATCATTGAAGCGGTGGGGTCTGTAATTGGCAGCTCTGCACCGATTCCGGCGGCCATTGGCTCATCAACGAGATAGACCTTGCGGGCACCTGCCCTTTC
>Ga0114919_10004069_pt1 | contig 11751 bp, 15 predicted proteins | sample BlataG_FD_88682 | JGI IMG/M metagenome (GOLD analysis project Ga0114919, IMG submission 88682) | Deep subsurface microbial communities from Black Sea to uncover new lineages of life (NeLLi) - Black_00105 metaG | ecosystem: Environmental > Aquatic > Marine > Oceanic > Sediment | place: Atlantic...
ATCAATAATACGAATATAATACGAATTTAAATAGTTTGTGGTGTGTGGAGCCGTACAGGTCGAAGAAATTGAGGTTGATTTCATGGAAAAAGCAAAACCTCTGTACGGTATCTCCCACCATTGCCGTTTCATCAGTTGCTAAAAAGATGTGGTGCTTTCTACATATCTTCGATGATGTATTATGTCTGCGTTTGCATTTTTTACAATAATATCTTTTACGGACCCTTGACAACCAACTCATCTCTTTTTACAAGTAATGCAATCTTGCGATTGAGCATCTTGATGAATTTCTTTTTCTCTCTCTGGCTATATGGCATTTACCTCATCTTCTATAGATTTTTGAAGTTTAACAAGGTCTTTTTGTCTCTCAAGTCTGAATTCTTTTGAGCCATCTACCAATGCACTCATTCGTTTGTTCTTCATTGACAATTCAAGTGAACGGTCTTTGTATTGCCATATCTGTGTTTCACCTTTGTTAAGGTCGCCGTCCTTTATTTTTTCCCATGTGTATTTGCTTTGGGTTTTCTTCTTGCCAAACAGTTTCTTTTTTGTAACAGGGGCATCTTCCATATCATCTATCTCTTTATTGATTGCCTCCATTTGTACTACATCTGCCTTGAGCGGTTTATTTGAAATCTTTTCAGTGATTATTGAGACACTTTCTGATGCAGCCCATCGATTAAGAAACATGGTGATGCGCATAACCTCTTTTTCAAGAAAATCAACTCTATTGATAAGAGGTAAAAGGTCATTACCATCAAGGTTACTGATGCTCTGCTGTATGTCATCAAGCATTGTTTTCGCTTCATTAACTGCCTCTAATATATTCTTCTTTTCGTTTTCGTTCATGTTATTCAATCTTCCTTCTTCCATTCATTTTTTTTTCCTTCTTCTCTTTTATCGCAGGTCGTTTGATGCGTTTATCAACAAACCGTATTTCTTCTGGTACATGTTTCCAACGCCATTTCATATATTCAAACCAGAAGTGTGTAAAAAAGATTATGGCTGTAAAATAGCCAATAACCATCATAAAATATATCCAATCCGGGTATTGTCGCATGGGGTTGTTGTCGCCTCTATCATCAGAGTACATGGCAATATCTCCATCGTTGTCTACAAAAGGTGAGTTCCAGTCATCGCCTGGTCCAAGATAATATTCAACTCCGCCTGTGGAACGGTCAATGCTTACGCCAAACATTGCAGTTATGAGGATGAATATTACACCGGACATGGTAAGTATCATTACTGGAATTCGCCATTCTGCAAAAGGAGTGCCAGCAAGGAATTTTTTCTTTCTTTTTTCAATGTATTTGTCAACTTTTACTTGCAAAGGACAGTCCTCTCTCTTCAATATTCGGCAGCGTAATCTCCAAAAGATTATTGCAACAATCCCTCCTAATATCATCCCGTATATCCCCACTAATTGTAATCCATATAGACTTCTCACTTTTTTCCCTCATCAAACATATCAACCACGTTTCCCCATCTCTCTTCTATAAATACAACGATGAAATATAATACTAGAAAGATACTAGTGGAAATAAACCAGATGAAGCAAAACAGTTGAACGTCTGGAAAACCAAATGAGATAAGACAAGTCATTATAATAAAAATTAGAAAGAGATGATGCCGTGGATTATCCATGAATGACAACTCCTGGTTTTTCCTGTCGGACTATCCCGCTTTTAATCATTCTTGAAAGAACTGTAGTGAGCGTATCTTCTTTGACATCAGGGTATTTTTTGAGAAAATCTTCGATGATTAACCTTTGTGGGCTGTCAAGTATGCGTTTTTTGATACTTTTGTATTCATCAGGTGCTTTTGATTTTTTATAAGGGCCATGCTTTCTTTTTTTACGACGAAAGGTTAGTCCATTCTTGTATCCCATGCATTTGACGCCATTAACGGTTCTGTTAAGATGTTTTGCTATCTCACGTGCTGTAAGTGTACCGTGATTGCTCATAAGATACTGAAATTCATCATCGGTCCATATGGTTTTTTCCCTGTTTTTAGAAATTTCTTCAGGTTTTGGAATATTTTGTTTAGGTGTAACAGTCTCTTGTATTTTTGTATCAATTTTATGATTAACCTTTTTATGAAGATAGTCCATGAATGATTTTGCAACTTCAAAACTATCTTGGTCTATTATTTCAACAGAGCCAAGTCCTGGCACATCTATTTTTCCTAACATCATTTCACCAAGCTGTCATATCCTTTTTGGAAACTATCTACTGCACTATCGAAGATGCTTTTGTTGATACGGACTACTTCCCATCTCCCGTCTTTGAATTTGATGTATCCTCTTTCCTTGAGGATTTCTACATATCGCCTCAACGTGGTTTTGTGGAATGAACCAGTCCACTTCATCAGCATCTTTGTCAATTGTGTAACAGTAAATACAGAAGCCTCTCCTTTGCGGAGATGCTCACCAAATCTGTCTAATGTATCAATTTTTACCATCGGTTTCCATTACCTTTTTCTTGTCGGTTTCAGTACCGCTCAAGTATATTTCACCAGAGTTTACTTTCCCCTTGATGAGTTTTCTTATTTCAGTGCAATCTTTGCATTTGCAGTCAAGTTTATGGGTCATGCCAATCTTTTTCAGTAGGTAATCATGTGCCATTTTTGTATCGCCTCCAAGTTCTTTTGGGAATTTACCATCAATCCATTCCTCAAGTTCTGATTGAATGAAATAGTATACAACTTTATTGAGATAAGGAGAAAACAACATATCAACAATTTTATTTTCACCTTTTTTGATGTAGAACTTGCGACAGAAACCGCTATAAGACATACGATGAAGGATGAGGTTGAGTTTGTTTGCCTTGACTTTAAGAATATCGCCAATTTCCTGTGATGTACCTGCTTTTAATTTTCTGATGGAATTAAGCACGATTTCCTTGCTAGGAATGCCAGTAAGGGCAAGGTCATGTGCCTTTGATACAACAGAATTGCGTGACCTTTTGAGTTTCATTGCAATTTTATATGCGGGCATTTTCCCATAGTTTTCCATAAGAAAAGTGCATTCCTCTTCAGTCCAATGAATAAATTTCTTTTTCTTTTTATCCGTCTTTGGCTTTTTAACCTCTTCAACGGTAATTGTTTTTTTCTTCTTCTCTTTTGGAATTACAGTAAATTCCACGATGTCATCAGCTCCATCAACCATTGTACGTAATAGTATCAATACATCACTTACAATGCTCAATATTAGTTCTTTTTCTTCAGATTTCATTTTTTTCTTTCTCCTTGTTGTGTTCTTTCCAAGCATCATCAATTACCTCATCAAACGTTCTAGGTTTTTTAGTTGGTTTTGCAGGTATTGATGAAAAGAATACCAAAAACCAATTTGATAGGTATCCTGCAACTGCCCAAGACAGGAATATCAACAATGCAAGATTAATATTATAATAATAATCAAATGCAAAATAGAAGGAAACAAAGAGGCTGACAAATGATAATAATTTTACAGTACCAATACGGGCCATACTTTGCCGTTTCTCCTTTGAAATCCCAACTTGTTCTGATTTTGCTATTATATTTTTTGCAATTTCTTCTAATGTCATGGTATCAACTTATATCCGGCGGGACAGGTGCAAGATGCTTCCCCACTCTATAAATGCACAAAAAATGCACCAACTCCTATCGCCTATTATTTCAATCCACGTAACTCTCTTATGTATTTTCCACCAAATTTGAGAGTAAATATCAAGGCCATGAGCAATCCAAATATTGAGCCGTAGATACCTGTGCCTAAAAATATATCAAGCATAGTACCCATAATAAATCCAGCAATGATGAAAACGGCTGCAGCTTTTGCAACCTTCATCATTTCACCCATCACATCACCGACTGTGGTACCGTCTTTTTTGTCTCCGCCGATACCAAGATGCTCAAAGATTGTTTTGCCTTCATCAGCAGGCCGTTTATCAGGCATTTTTTTTCCTCTTCCAAAGTATAAATGCCTTCAAGTTCCAATACACTAGCAAGAACAGTATGATGCTCCCGATTATGAGGGATGACTGTCCTGCAACACCGTTTGCGTCAGTTGCATAGTAGACATAAAATGCTGCAATAAACGGTATCGCAACAAAGTACGCTACGAATAGTTTTTTTCTACTTACCATTTCACTCCACTCTCTCTACATTCTTACCCATCTGGTAAGGTTGTTTTTTTTTCTTCAGTTTTTACTTCTTTTATTTTATTTCGTTTCACTAGAATTTTATCTGCTTCTTCCATTGCCTTATCAGCGATAGCCAATCCATCAAAAACGCTGTTACAATAGATATGTATTCCTTCACAAGTCCATTGTCCTTTTCCGTCTTTTTTAAATTTTACACTATCGTTGCCTGGTATTAACATTAGTTTCGTTTTACCAACCTCCTACATATTGTTTGATTGACATCTTATCTTCTGGGAGAAACGAAAGATTGAGATAATGTTTTAGTGATGTTACTTCAGAATGGCCCTGGGAGAGAAATATTTCTATTGTCCGTTCTGGAAAAGCCGTCATAAGCCAACTCTCCCAGGTCTTTCTGGTTGTTTTACAACACATCCCCTCATCACCAATCCCTGCCTTTGAGGCCCAGCGTTTCAAGTTAACGTTAAAGGTTTGCCTTGTTGGAATTTTAGGTACTTTCAAAAAGAGACTGACTGCCTTTCGGCCCATAGGACAAAGATGAACTGTCCGTTCAATTCGTTTCCTGCCAGATTTAAGGTCTGGTGGAAGATTGATAAAATGCCCATCGAATTGTTTAGGATTTTTATGCAGTCTAACTCCTTCAGCAAACCTAACGCCAGAATAAAGAAAACCGTCAAAAATTAGTTTATGTTCGTTCTTGTTCATCGCCTCAAGCAGTCGCTCATATTCGCTTGGACGAAGTATCCGTACACCTTCTTTGACGATAATGGATGTCATTCAATTATGGGAATACGGAAGTATTATTTAACATTTTAGTAACATTTTGGTATGAAAAATATAAAAAAAAGAGGAAAATACTGTCATCCATTGGGACTAGATGGAAGTATGATTATAGCTTGAATTTTGAAAATGCTTTGACTACTATACCCATCAGTCCAAGTACAACAACAACAGTGACAAGTGCCTGTATTGATGTAATGATGTTATCAAGTGATGTCGGAGCGGTATAAGCATCGTAGAGTGCAAAGTCATCGAACCAAATCTGGACGGCATAATCATCGACACCCATGATATTTAATCCGGTGCTGTCGGTAATGTCTATATCTGTTACAAGTCCAGCTTGGAGCCATGTATCATTTGTTGAAGTGTTGTCATGGCTTGAATTGTCAAATAGTCTGCATCGAACAGTATCATCAGTATAATTGAAATCCCAACGCAATTTCCACCAAGTATTGTTGCTAATTGTATTGTTCCAGAGAGTTGTAGTTGCATTGCTGTAGGTAACATACGGTTCAACAGCTCCTGTCTTTCCATAGATAGAAATATTCGTAGAAAGCCCAGCAGTATGAGCCATGTTCAATACAACAAGGTCGTGAGTTGAATTGTCGATTTTAAAATAGAGTTCAAAATATGTCAAGTCTGTCCCTGTCCAGTTGAACCACGACCAAAGGCCAGCAGGGTCAGTATCATTCACTTCGTAACTATGGTTTGAAGAACGATAATCTGTTTCATTGACAAAAACATAATCCCATGCCTCATCGGTATAAGTATACCATGATGCAGCAGGGTCACTGCCTGCAGTATCGTTTTCAAAATTTTCAGTATTAGTCGTAGTTGCAGCAACATTCATTGAAAGTAGTGCAACAAAAATTGAGAATACAATTATTAATTTTATTTTTCGCATTATCTCATTCTCCTATTAGGACATGAGATTTTTTTCAGATAAAAAGGGAGAGAGTGGAGTGAGAGCGCCCTCATCATCCTTAAAATCTGAATTTTCCTAGACTTCCCATAACAGCCCCAAGCATCGCCAAGATGATTATAATGGGTATGAAGGCGTTGATTGTTTCAATTATGGAGTCAGTATTAATAGCGGTTGCCATTTTTACATGTCCTCCTAAACAAAAATTGATGTTCTAATATATATACGTTAAGAAAAAAGGTAGAAGTATTTAAACTTCTGAATGGATTGTATTTATACTTTTGTTTTTTTCCATGTATTTTTCAGGATTTGTGTAGAAATCTTTTGGTCTCCCTGTTTCATCCTGTTGTCTTTTGAGTTCATTAAGTAGTCGCATGACATAGTTAAGTGCATAACGTGGATGAATATTGTCTGGTGTTATTTCCCAGTCGGAAAGAGGGGGGTCTTTGAGGTCATTAGGCATGTTCTCCGCATTTTGTGCAAAATCAAGAAGAACTTCAAAAATATTTTCAAGTTTTTCTACAGAGCCAACGGCTTTTTTGCTTTTCACTCCAATATTTTTATAGGTGTTGATGAAGTCAAGGCACACATCAGTTATTTTTCTATAGATGTATTCGTCATAAGGAACATAAAAACGTGGTTTCTCATCGTATTTTTCAAATTCAGTATTTTTTATAAAACCATCTCCTTACTTTTTCAACTGTTGTCTGTGAATATTTACCAGGCATGCATTCATGCCAGTAAGCATAATATTTTCCAAAATCATATTCTTTTTCAGGAGTGAATATTGCATTGCAGTATATGCAGGTAATTTTGTTCACTTGGCATCACGTTCTGCTTTTAGAATTTGCTCACGTTCTTCCAATGATTTCAGCTCAACATCTGGCCGTATCTTTTTGATTGAAAGTCCAAGTTTGAACTTGTCTTTTATAAGCCCGTAATCTCCTTTGACACCTTCAACTACTTTATCGCCGATTAATAAAATATCGCTCATAGCATGGTTGACATAACTTGTTTTATCTTCTTCAATTGTTAGTACACCTTCTTCTTCGATGCAGTATGCCTGTTCATCGTTGTTCCAGCATAGGTTTAATCCTTCTGTGAAAACATCAAGATGCCACGGCATTCTTCTCAAGCGGTATTTCGCATCTATCTTCACTCTGTAAAAATGGATGAGGGGGAACAAGCTGAATTTTACCCAGTAGAATTTATCTTCAGGAACATCGTCTTTTTTTCCAAATGCTGATAAAAGATGCTCTTGTCGCAAGACAGGCGGTTTGCTTCTTGCAATTATTCTTGCTGTTCGCACTCTGTTGTTGAAACGGTCAATCAAACGTATTCTTGGGAATACAACATCAAGGACAACAAGTTTAATCATCCAGAACATGAAAATCCAAAGAACAATAAGTATGCCGACAAGTATGAAACCGGCAGTTGCACTGTCTCCACCAGCTTGTATTGAAACAATAGCAACTCTCCATGGTTCAAGAAAGGCATCATCTAAATATCCTAGTATGTCAAACATTAATAATCACCTTCCTGTGGGGGTGGCTGCTCAATATATTCTGGTTCCATCTCTTCTTGGCTGTCATAGATAAAGTCTTCAGTTTTTTCTTCTCCGGCAATTGCACTTATAGTCTGGTCATATTCTACTTGCATGATGTCCATTATTTCCATCTTCTTCAAATCTATTCTTACGGCATCAGCAACAAGTCTGAATGTTTTGTAATTGTCACCATCTAATGGAATAGGATAATAAAAACCTCCAGCATTGTCAAGTCCTGCAGCATTAAGCATTATCTGTTCAGCATGAAGTGATGAATGCATGGATGTAGGGCAGTATAAAAGTTTATATCCCCATCGTTGGAACTTGTGATTTTTGATTAAAAAACGTGTGCAATGTCTTGTCGGCATAGCACCAACAATATGTCCAACAAGTCCACCGGAACTATAGGGACTTCGCATCATCCATATCGTTTTTGCAATTCTAGGGTTTCCTTTGCTGCTGTTGTAAATATATTTTTTTAATCTCTCACCGGTATTTGATGGATTGAGTTCTTCTTTGGGCCTACGCATGCCTGAAAATATCTTTTTAACAAATCCGACTATGAACAAAACCATAATCAGTCCGATAATCCAAGGCATCAATACTTCTATTATGCTATTGAAATCCATTCTTTTTCACTCCACTCTCTACTGTTTTACTCAATTCTTTTTCTGCGAACGGTGACAACCCATTCTTGAGATGGTGCTTCGCCTTTTCTATAACCTTCTTTTTCACCAAAGTCAGATTTTGCATCACGCATGATTTGTCTGATAAAATTGAAAATTGTTGCAAGCCCCATGACAAGCATGATTATCCAAATCCATCCAGCATCCCATATTATCTCTTTGAATATGAGCATAATAAACATTGGTATCATTCGACATTCTCCTTTCTATCTTGCGCACGTTTATACGCCATAGAATATTTTTTTCTTTTTAGCCGTGTCTCACGCTGTTGTACGGCACGTTGAATTCGTCTGCTTCTCTTTTTGGGATACATGTAGACTTTCTTAACTCTTCTGTATTGTTTCATTATTGGTTTTCGTAGGGTTGCCCATGCACTTTCCATGTCGCCTTTTGCAACATATTTCATAATGGTCAGGAACAATGACCATCCCAGGATGACAAAAAGAAATGCGACAAAGTAAATGATTTCTGCAATTGCATTTAGTATGATACCTCCATAATAAAGAGCTTGTTCACCCCAGTCAATTAGAGTATTGATTACATCTGCAACAACATCCCATAATGCTCTACCAATCCAGGTCAATCCATCCCATAGGTCTTTTAGAACATTAAGCAATCCGCCTGCTAGTAAATCTCCCAATCCTTCCCATAGTCCAAAATCCCATACTCCAGCACCTTCAATGACAAACAATACACCAAGAATAGTGCTACCAATTGCTGCACTTGTCCCAATTATAAAAGCAAATCCAACAGGTGGGACAAAAAATGTCGCTAAAATTCCAACGGTGATTAATACAACACCGACAAGTATCTCTGCCCAGTTGATACTGCTATCTTCATCAGACAGTTGAGTTGCACTTTCCTCAATTTCAAAATGAAAAGCAAAATGATTTGAATCGACAAGCATCCCAACAAGTCCACCTGCAGGATTGTCATATAATATATTTGTCTGGTGAACAGTATTTTCTTTTGGATACATTACATACGTGCAGTAATCACCAGATGTAAGATTGTAGATACGCATCTCTAGCCAATATTCATTGCTCCCTGCTGCAGGTGTCGGGTCATTTCCATCAATGTCAAATGTGTATCGTATTGTTCCTGTAACTCCGTAAATTGCCTTAAAACCGGACGACCATGTACTTCCAGCACCATCAGAAATTGTGAGATTTAATGAAACATTCAAAGGAGTTGTCGTTCTGAATGGGATTGTAACATTGACAGTCATCACATCATTTATTGTTGAAACGCCTGTAACTGATTGAGTAATTATCTGATAAACATTATCCTCATCATAATAATCAGTACCGGAGAGTAGTTTTTCAGTACCAACTCTGCCAATACCAGTTACAAAGATAATTGCCCAACTAGGTTCAATGCCTGCAAATTTCCTTGCCTCATCTGTCCCTGGATAAATATAGGTATCAATATTATCATCACTTGCAAGGTCTTGTTGTTCTGCAAAGAACATGGTAAATTCTGTAAGAGGGTTTTCATCAATGGTTTGTACATATTCCTCAAAACGATATTCCTTATTTGAACGGAATGGAAAAATCATTTTTGTATACAAACGGTCATTGTAGATTTCAGGCTGCTGCACAGCAAAAACAAGCGTATCATCCTCATCATAAATATTTAAGAACCAAAGATAAAAATAGTCGGTTCTGTCGCCGTATGTGCCAGTTACATGCTTACCAAAACTTTCATTGTCCCATTTTATAGGACTTCTATACCACATCTCTTGTGCACCGTTCATTATATCCTCTTCAGAAAATTCAACATAATATCGTAATAATGGAACAACATCCTCAAAAACAGCATAACCTTGTTGAAAGGCAAGTGCTGTTGTATTTGTAACGTAACAATCATAGGTACATGCAACATCAACAGATGTATTTATAACCCCTTCATTTTCAAAAAATGCTCCATGTTTGATGCCGCTATCAAGTTGTTTTTCATAGAAAGGTGAATGGTCAAATTCACTTGGAAAATCATCAAAGACATTAGAACTTGTGTTGTATTCAACATCTCCATATGTACCATCAGAATATTCAATGCGATAGTGGGTGTACTCTGCCTCAATGTTGATTATTTCTTGTGCGATTGCTGTATGACATGATGTAAATAAAAACAATGCAACAAACCCTATCGCAAACATTAGCCTACTTCTTTTTCCAAATACTTTCTTCATATTACCCACCTGCATTTTTAAACAAATACCCAAGGATAGTTATTAACATTAGTATGATTAATATAGCAAGTAATGGAATTATAATACCCCAATCGAAATCAAGCCAATAGGAAGGAGTTTCCGCTACAACAGTCAAATCAACAAGTTTTGTAATTTCATCTTGGAAATGATATGAATGGTTTTCCCCAATGAGTTTTACATTGTATATTATTTCATCTGAATAAGTGTGTACAGGGTCTTTTAATTCAGAAAAACGCCCATCTCCAAAATTCCAGTTCCAGAAATCAACAACAGAAAAAGTCAAATCATAGGTGTAGTCTAAATCAGCATAAATACTAAATGTTGTAGCATCTGATAAATCAATTAAACCATCTCCAACGTAATCCCAGTATCCATCATCACCTAAACTACCAGGATACATATCTGCAGGTATCCAACCAGGGTCTCCTGTCTCTCCCCAATAATCAACAACATCTGAACCATCAACAGTCCCATCTCCATTGAAATCCCATTGTGCTGAAATCGGGTCGTATTCTCCATCAAGAAAACCAAAGAATGTGACATTTAAATCATCAATGGTATAAGTGAAATTTACTGAAAACAATTTGCCTGATGTAAATTGGAAATCGTAATATAATTGCCAGTCAGCAAATTCAAATGCATCGTCATACCATCTGTAGTCATCGGGCCAGATGCGCCATTTATAAATTGTGGAAAAATCATCTGCTTCATCATAATCCCATGTACGGAAATAGTTCATTGCATCGTTATAATTTATTGGAACGGTAGAATTTAATTGTTCTGTAACCCATGTAAGCCCATCGTTGTCGTATCTATACCATTTGAGATGTACGTATGGATTGTAGTTATCCGTAAAGGGATACCCGCCTTGGGTAGCGAATACCCCCCCACGCAAGGAGACATTGCATCGTGGTTGCCCATCATCAACAGTACTGTAATCTTCTGGATAAATATTATATGGATAAGGCAATATATCTTCAGCGTAGGCATAGATTTCAGGTTCGTTTAATTCATATTTTCCTAGTGCAACATAGTCGTATTTGATGTCGATTTCTGAAAATGGTGTAGGCAAATCAAGGTAACTGTCAATTCTAAAGTATGGGGGAAAATCCTGCGGTGCTTCATTGTAATAATAAAGGTCTGTTTCCTTGTGAGTAAAAACACCGATATATGTTCCACTGAAACCACGTAATCGAAGGTAGTCAAAGGTATCTCCACTTGGAAGATTTGCCGCAGTCAATACAGAACTTGATGTAACATGTTCTCCCAAATCGTCATGTAGTGAAACAGTGAATAGTGAATTTACTCCACCATCATATAAATATTTCATATCAAAATATAAATCATCATCTATAGATACTGTTTGTGTCGTGCCATCATGGAGAGTATTATCTTCTTCCCTGACTTTTGCACGCCAGGCAATCTCTGTTGCTGTTGCACCTAAATCCTCATCATTGGTAATATCA
>Ga0114919_10004070_pt1 | contig 11750 bp, 13 predicted proteins | sample BlataG_FD_88682 | JGI IMG/M metagenome (GOLD analysis project Ga0114919, IMG submission 88682) | Deep subsurface microbial communities from Black Sea to uncover new lineages of life (NeLLi) - Black_00105 metaG | ecosystem: Environmental > Aquatic > Marine > Oceanic > Sediment | place: Atlantic...
AAAACATATATGTCCTATCTGCTTCAAAAAACATTAATATACTGTCTTATATTTGTTTCTGTCAGTTTATTTATCTGGGCGGCTTCAAGACTTTTCATGGATGGGGCTGAGGGATACGGTAAAGCGTACATGGATAGAGCCTCCAAGGCGTTAAGCGAAATGTATATTTTTCAGGATGCCAGGAAAATATTTTTGCTGAACATGGCTATTACCGCTTTTTTCTTTTTTGTCGGCCTTATTGTGTCCAGAAGCTTTTTTGCCGGTCTTTTATTCGGAATATTCGGTTTTTTTATCCCAAAGTTTTTCATATCGCATTTAAGAAAAAAACGTTACAAACAGTTTGAAGCTCAGTTGGTTGACGGTCTTTTAGTGCTTTCCAATGCCCTTCGTTCAGGGATGAACCTGGTCCAGGCGATTGAGACACTTGAACATGAAATGGAAGCGCCGATATCCCAGGAGTTCGGCCTGGTTATACGAGAAAACAGGCTGGGGGTAAATATTGAAGAAGCGCTGGAGAATCTCGCCAAAAGGATTCCCAGCGAAGATTTAAGCCTTCTGGTGACTTCAATCAATATTGTCCATGGAATGGGCGGTAATCTGATGGAAATATTTGATTCCATGGCGGAAGTGATCAGAGAGCGCAATAAGCTTAAGGGGAAAACAGATGCCCTGACATCCCAGGGAAAACTCCAGGGGATTATCGTCGGGCTCATGCCCACGGTAATCGGAGTCATCATGTATTTCATGGATCCACCGGCCATGCAGCGCATGTTTAAATCTGCCATCGGTATCGTCAGCATCGGTGTCATGTTCGGATTGCAGATTACCGGTTTTTTCATACTTAAAAAAATCACCACCATAAGGGTGTAAATAGTGGTTCTTCTCATATATATTACAAGTGGAGCAGCGGTGACCTTATTGATTTTGGGTGTCTACTGGCTGCAGCCGGAAAAAATGGATAAGATGTATTACCGGGGAGATCAGTACCAAACAGCCCTGATAAGAACCATACGGCCGCTTATTAAGTTTTTAGCCGTTTTTAACCAGAAATTGAATATTGAAAAACTTGACCGGAAATATAAGCATAAACTGATTCTTTCCGGAAATCCCTTTCATTTCATTCAGGTTGAATTTCTGGCGGTGAAGCAAATTGCCGCAATCGCTGGTGCTCTTTTTGGGGCTGTTCTGGCTTTCGGTCTTGGCATACATCCGATAGCGCCTGTTATCTTTGGTTTCATAAGCTATTATCTGCCGAACCTCTGGCTGAATGATATGATCAACAGAAGAAAAATAGCCCTTTCTCACTCGCTTCCGTTTCACATGGACCTTCTGACACTCGCGGTAGAGGCGGGCTTAACTTTTATTCTTGCCATGGATCGGGTCGTTAAGATAGGAGATACCGGACCGATGCGGGATGAATTTGAAAAATTTCTTCAGGATTTGCGCCTCGGTGTTTCTCTAAGGGACGCACTTGAAGGTTTGGCAGAACGTACCGATCTTTATGAAATCAGGTCGTTTACCTCTGCATTGATTCAGGCAGATAAGATGGGAACCCCCCTTGGGGATGTACTTCGGATCCAGTCTGAAATACGTCGCAGGGAACGGTTCCAGAAAGCTGAAAAACTAGCCCAGGAATCGCCGGTTAAGATGCTGTTTCCTTTGATTTTATTCATATTTCCGGCAGTCTTTATCATCATTTTGGTGCCGATTATGCTCAAGTTCATGGCTGAAGGTATGTAATGCCTGTTTTTTCAGCTGTGAATGTAACCACCCAAAAAGAGCTTGGGAAAAGGATCAGTAAAGCTGTCACGTTTTTTCAGAGAACTCGCGGGCTTCTGGGTCGAAAAGAAATACAAAAGGGCGAGGGGTTGTATATCCCTGCATGCCGATCCATCCATACATTTTTTATGAGATTTCCGATAGATGTTGTATTTATTGACAACAATAACAGGATTACCCGGGTTGTACCATCGCTGCTACCGTTTCGGATTGCTTTTGGACCTCGAAAGACTGCCGGAGTGCTGGAACTTTCGGCAGGCACGCTAAAAGATAACCGCTGCATTGCAGGAGATAAAATTTCCTTTATACCCATGAGGAAGGAGTCGAAAAATTATGTCTGCTAGATTTTCAATCGTTATAGTCAAAGGGCCGAGTGTCGGAGAGACCTATTCATTTGACCAGAGTATTGTCAGTATAGGCCGTACAGCAGCTGAGAATGATCTTGTATTAAATGACCGATCCATTACAGGAAAACATGCCAGAATCACGGTGGAAAGGGGTCGAGTATATCTTCAGGATCTTAAAAGCACAAACGGAACATATTATAATGGAGCGGCTCTCCAGGTCGGTGAAAAAGTACGACTGGAACATCGTGATGAATTCAGCCTGGGAAAGGTCGTGCTTGAATATTTGGAATTAAAAGATGCGGGAACCGATTCCGCCGACCGGGATGTGGCTGCTGATGAAGTTCCGGCACGAGATGGCAAGGTGAAAAAGGCTGCCGGTACGGGTGTGAAATCCCTTCTTAAAAGAAAATCGGTACGAATCAGTCTGATTATTTTTATCATATTCTTTGCCGTGATATTAGGGCTTAAAATATTTTCGGAACCGGAAATTATTGTTGGACCTCCAAACCTGTCTAATAAACCGATCTTTCTTCCTGCTCCCGATATTTACGGATATACAAAATCCGTTCCCACGCGTCCGCATCAGGCGATTTTCAAATTTACGGCCAAATCAGAAAGAATCGACCTTTTGTATGAGGTCGGTGGTGTGGATTATGACGGTGAATTAAGCATCATTTTAAATGGAACCAAAATTGCCAATGCTCCTTTGGCTATAAAAAGCTGGTCCGATGAGCAGGTGCTGCACCTGCCAAGAAAACTGCTTGTTAAAAATGGTGAAAATGCTCTGGTGTTTAAGCACACAAAAAATCCTCCTGGAAAGGAAAAATGGGCGGTAAGAAATTTGAGTATCGAATTTTTAACGCCCGAAAAATGCGATGAAAATGAAGGTAAACGCCTTTTCAGCATGGGCGAGGAGCTGTTTAATGAAAAAACAGTCAGTGATGTCAATATCTATCTGGCATGCCAGTATTTTAAGGAAGCCGTTTCATTCAGCGAAGAGTGCAAACCCAGACCGGATTTTTTAATGAAGGCGGAAAAGCAGCTTGACAAAGCACAAAAGGAGCTGGAATCAAGATACAAAGACCTGATGTTTGCATATAAAAAATCGATTAAACTTAAAAACTTTTTTAAAACCAAGGAAGTTTTAGAAGAGATATTACGACTAATGCCGGACAAAAAGGATCCAAGGCATATTGATGCTAAGGATATTCTCACCAGATTGAATCAGGCACTTAAAGCCGCTAAGTAATACACTGTGTACTGTCCACCAACTGTGGCCAGAACTTCAAAAAGTATAATCGGGATATAATGAAATGTTGAAATTAATTATTAAAGAACCAGGGCAGGAAGCAAGAGATTTTCAACTGGAATCAAAGGAATATGTTTTGGGCAGCGGCGAAAACTGCGAAATTGTCCTAAAGGATGACACGGCTTCCGACCGGCATGCGAAATTATACTTTCAAAAAAGAAATTTTATTATAAGACCTCTTAGCCAGGAATCGTCGGTATCTGTGAATGATTTGGCAATTGAGACAGATACCGAACTGGTCCAAGGGGATGAGATTAAAATAGGCCGGACAAAAATTGAAATGGAAATTAAGGAATCCGATATTGATAAGATGCTGGAAAAAGAAAAGGGCAGCCCCGACGATACATGGGAATCCGACATTGACGAAATGCGGGAAACCGTTAAAAGCCTGTCTGCAACACAAGTACTCCATGCCCGGGAACTGGTTATCGCTGATACTCTTTCGGACAAGAAAAGCATCGGGTATCTGGCAATGATCAGAATTCAAAATGCATTCAGAAGAAATAGAAGATTGATAATAGGGTGTGCCCTGCTTATTTTCATAGCTTATATCGTCTCTGTCCTTTCCGGGGAAGAAGAAAATGCGTCCAAATTACACCAAGAGAAAGCGGTGTATCTTGTCAAACCACCCAGCACCGAAGGCGAAGTGGCCAAAAAGGCAGCTACCATTTATTTTAAAACTGCCAATCAATTTATGGAAAAACATCTCTGGGCAGAAGCGGCTGCAAAATATAAACGGCTGCTTTCCTTCGATCCCGAACATCCTGAAGCAGGGAAAAGATTAAAAAAGGCTGAAGAGGAGGTAAAGAATCACGAACTTTTAAATAATGGCCTGCCCTTCATTGAAAAACACCGGTATGAAGAGGGAATAAGCCTGCTTTCAAAAATTCCTGAAGACAGTGTCTATTTTATGAGAGCACTGCTTGAAATCACTTTTGCCCGGGACGCTTTAAAATATAAAACCGCTGCAAAAGGAAAGCTGGTAAGCAAAGCGGATATAACCCGTGAAAAGGGGAAAACCCTGATCAGACAGGCAATCGGTAATTATACTGAGGGTGAAATAAGCCCGGCCATCAGGAAACTGGATGCTGTTTCGAGGCTCGGCTTGCAATCAAACAGCTATTTAACTTCAAGAGCCCTAAATCTGGCCAAAACCATTGAGAAAGCCCGTTCAATGTTCAACAAGGGATTGGATGAATATAAAAATCGCCAATTTAAAAATGCTTTTGCAACTTGGGAAAAGGTGATCAGCCTTGACCGGAAAATTGCAGATGGACGAAGTACCCATTATTCTGACCGGATATATGCCAATTTTGCTGATACGTATTATAAACGGGCAAAAAAATACTATTCCCAGGGCAATTATTTAAAAGCAAGTAAAGACTGTGCCAAAGCCTTAAGGGGTAATCCGCAGCACCGTGGAGCAAGAGATATGAAAACTGGGCTTTTACAAAGGGCAAAGAAATTGTATCAGGAAGGTTATGTGCTTGAATCTGTGAGCCCGGCAAAGGCCATTGAAAAATGGAAAGAGTTAGTCCAAACAAGTTTACCTGCAAATGAATATCATAAAAAGGCAAAAGAGCGAATTGCCAAATATGAGCAATGAAAAATCAGGAAAAACCTAATGAGCGATCAATTTTCAGTAACTGTCAGAAGCTTTCTTAAACCGATCATTCAGCATCTTGATGATCCTGAGGTAACAGAGATAATGGTAAACAGTCCGAATGAGATCTGGATTGAAAAATCAGGCAAGCTTGAACGCTCGGATTCCAGGTTTGAATCCGAAGATGCTTTAAGAAGTGCCATAAACAACATTTCACAATTCGTCAAAAGAAGAATCGACGAGGAGAACCCCACCATGGATGCGCGCCTTCCGGACGGTTCACGTGTCCATGCTATTCTGCCGCCTTGTGCCCGTAAGGGACTTTGTCTGGATATAAGAAAGTTTTCAGCTGAAACACTCACCATGGATAAACTGGTATCATTCGGCTCCATTACACCGGATGCAGTAGAGTTTATTAAAGCCTGTGTTTACGGCAAGATGAATATTATTGTCTCCGGGGGAACAGGCTCGGGCAAGACCTCGTTGCTTAATGCCATTTCTTCGCTGGTACCCAATGAAGAGCGTATCATTACAATTGAAGACTCGGCAGAGTTGCAGCTCCAGCAAGACCATGTTTTGCCCCTGGAGTCAAAACCACCCGACAAGAAGGGAAAGGGGGAAGTGCCCATACGCGAACTGCTCAAATCATCACTGCGTTTGAGGCCGGACAGAATAATTGTCGGTGAAATACGAGGCGGGGAGGCCCTGGATCTTTTGCAGGCAATGAACACAGGCCATGGCGGGTCCATGGGTACCATACATGCCAATTCGCCGGTTGATTCACTGTCACGTCTGGAAACCCTGTCTTTATTTTCCGGGGTGGAACTTCCGCTTCGGGTTATTCGTGCCCAGGTTACGTCAGCCATTCATCTTGTTGTCCAGACCTCTCGCTATCATGACGGGTCCAGGAAGATATCTCATATTTCCGAGGTGCTGTCTTTAGATGATCGTGGAGAATACAGGACTCAGGACATTTTTATTTTTAAACAGACCAATGTCAAACCTACCGGACGTATTGAAGGATCGCTCAAATCCACCGGGGCATTGCCGGGTTTTTTGGACGAGATTGAACAGGCCGGATACAACCTCAAAAAAGCAATATTCGGAGGGAAAAAGTAAAGAGGTGAAAATAAACCGCGTATTAACCTTTTTAGCAATAGTAGTTATATTGCTTTTTTTTTGCGGATGTTCGCATGATGTTTCTTTTTACAGGAAAACGGGGGATGTATATTACAAAAACGGAGCCTATGAAAAAGCGGAAGCAGAGTATAAAAAAATTCTTGAGTATTATCCAAAGGACGGTGACGCCCATTTCAAATTGGGTGTTATTTATTACAAAAAAGGGTTAATTGAAAAAAGCCTTTTAGAATTCATAGAAGTAACACGGATTGATCCGAAATACAGCAAAGCGTATTTTAACCTTGGCACGATATTTTCTTCCAAAGGGCCATATTTTGATGCCAAGAAGGCGACATTCGGCTTTAAAAAATACCTTGAGCTGGAACCGGTGAACAGCAACAGAGAAAAAATAGAACTCTGGCTTTCAAAATATGGAACAAAGTAAATGCTCATATTTTGTCGCCTGTTATCAAAATTTTTTTTAGCTTTACCAGCGTGGCACCCCAGCCTCCGGATTCAGGGGGAGCGTCCTGAAAGGATTTTACTTTAGGATTATTTTTCAAAAGCTTTTGCACTCTTTTTTTTTGAATTCCCTTTCCCTTTCCATGAATAATGCGCATAGAGAATATGCCTGCCTTGATGCACTCAAAAATATAATCTTCCAGCAGGTCAGGCACATCTTCCGGTTTAAAAGTGTGCAGGTCAAGGACATCTTCAATATCAATTTTCACAGGCTTCATTAAAAAATCTTCCTTAAAAACCTGATATACTGGTTTTAGTATTGTAGCATTTAAGAGCGTCCTTTCAGGAATAAAGGAGCGCCCTGTTAGGGCTTAAGGAGTGTCCCTTCGGGACTTGATGAGCGGCCTTCTGCCTTGAGGAGCATCCGCCTGCTGCGGATTTGAGGCCTAAAGCGTAACACTCATCAAGCGAAGCGATCCTCAAACGTAGTGATCTTCAAGCGAAGCGCTCTTTTAGCAAAGCGCTCAACATTTATGGAAGATATGAATTTTATATATTATTTTGGACTTCTTGTTTTTGCCTATTTGCTGGGTTCCATTCCCTTCGGTCTTGTTTTTACTCGAACATTTACTTCTGTTGATATCAGACAGGAAGGAAGCGGAAACATAGGCGCAACAAATGTAAGACGTATTGCAGGGACATCCATTGGACTTTTAACCCTTGCCGGTGATGTGCTAAAGGGTGTGGTGCCGGTCTATTTCGCAATGGCTATGTCTTATCCCAGCCAACTGATATATGAAATATTTATTTGTCTTACAGGTCTTTGTGCCTTTTCAGGGCATCTGTATCCTGTCTATACAAAATTTAAAAACGGCGGAAAGGGAGTTGCAACCGCATTGGGGTGCTTTCTTGTACTTTCACCTATTGCATGTCTGGCTGCTCTGCTGGCATTTCTTATCGTTGCCCTGTCAAGCAACCATGTATCCGCTGGTTCCCTTTCAGCAGCAGCGGTCATACCTTTTGCTGTATGGATAAAAACAAATTCACCGGTTATAACGACATGTGCTGCTGTCATATCAATATTTATTACATACCGTCACAAGGATAATATTAAAAGGCTGCTGGCCGGAACAGAAAATGTATTAAGGAAGAGGAAAAAATAATTTTCAGACACTCAAAAAAGATGAACTTGTAAAAAGCATACCGATGGCTAAGTAGAAAGTTCCATATACAAGGCGCAGTGATTTTTCTGGGACGAGGCAATACATGTAGTATGCCGAGTTCCTGAAAAAACGCTGCAACGCAGTAGATGGGACTTTCTACGACGCCATCAAAAAAACCGACCAAACAAAAGCAATAACTCCTGCCAGGGGAAAAAGCGTTTCAATAAGAAATTCCAGCCGTATGCCGGGTAAAACATAACCACGCTCATATGCTATTAAAACAAAAAATAGTAAAACAGGGCACATCAAAAGAGCAAACCCAAGACTTGAAATAAAGCCAAATACAACGGCTAATAATAATAATAAAATACTGACTATCTGTACGGCCTTCAAGAGCCGCATGGTCCGAGTTTCTCCCAGCAAAGTTGCAAGCGTCTCTTTGCCCACTATACGATCTCCCTGCATGTCGAGAATATCAAATAATGCGGTTCTTACAAAAACCAGACTTGTTGACCATAGAAATATCAATGCAGCGCCTAAGCTCATTTCGCCCGATGTTGATAAGGATGGTAATATCGAAGTTACTACCCCCCAGGCCATTGCAATAAGATAGGTTTTTGAACCCGGAATGTCCCTTATTCTAAATATCTGTTGCCAGTAAACCGCCTGGGCAAAAGCTTTAAGTTGTATGAAAGCCCCATTATGCTCATAATGAAAAGCATTAAAAATGCAACGGGACCCATGGTATAGGCTATGACAAGCCCTGCGCCACCTGCAATGATGGCAAGGGCCGTTAAAAGGACCTTATGTTTTTTATAAAAAGACGCCCTGTCCGGGTCATTATAACGATCTGAATCACTGCCCGTAAGGTGATTGAGAATATGCATGGATTGAACATAGAGAATGGAAATGATTACGTAGGGCAGAAAACGGGAAATTCCCTGAAGCATTGTGCAGGCATAACAAAGACAGCCTGCCCCTATAGATACATAAATATTTGTAAGGAGCATCGTGCGTTGGATATAAAAGCCAAGCTTTCGCCAGCCACGCTCTTTTTTAAATGACAGCGCTTCAAGAGCCCTGTAAACTCTTTTTATTGTCCAGTTTGGTGTAGAGGCACCGGCTGTTATTCCTATGCGCCTGGAGGATAAAAGCGATTTTAAGTCAAGCACCTCAAAATCCGATTCCGTTTCTATATGATAAGCAGGTTTCCCTGTTTCTTCGGCAATTTCTGCAAGCCTTTTTGTATTTCCGCTGCTGAAGCCACCAACGACAATGATTGCATCGACTGAGGATGCAAGGCGTTTGACTTCGGCCTGACGCCGGCCGGTAGAGTCACATATTGTATTAAAGACTTTGTAGTGTGGAAATTTATCAGTCACCAGTTTTCTTATTTCATCAAAAAGGAGTGTATTCTGGGTAGTCTGGGCAACTACAATTGCCTTTTCAAAGCGCGGAAGTGAATTAAGTTCGCTTCCGCTGCCGATAACATAACCATTTTCACCGGCATAACCGAGTAGCCCTACAACTTCAGGATGGTCTTTGTCTCCTAATATAATTGATGCAAAATTTTGCCCTGCATGTTGTTTTATTATGGACTGGACCTTTATTACACGTGGGCATGTGGCATCTACAACATCAAAGCCGACCTTTTCCAGGTTCTCCTTTACACCAGGGGGAACTCCGTGGGCTCTGATCAGAATGGTACCGGATCCATTCTCAGGTATATCATTAATAACAAATATTTCTTTTTCTTCCAGAAGTTTAAGAACTTGAGGATTGTGGATCAGAGGGCCGTAAGTGCTGATAGGGCTTTTGTGCTTGTGGGGTGCATTCAGGACCATTTCGACTGCCCGGCGCACACCCATGCAAAATCCTGCGGTCTTGGCGATTAATATTTTCATTTTGGAAGATTGGAGTGCCTGCCCAGAAGCCGTAACTGGGATTTATATCAGCCACTAAGGCACAAAGACACTAAGATATATAACCCTACAACGCAATTTACCAGACTTATTTAGCAGCAGCTTCTTTTTGTGTCATGCGATATTGTTGCGGGTAACGGGTTGCGCGTTTCGTGTTATTAGTCGGAACATTTATCTGGATTTAAAACCCGCAACTCGTAACCCGTAACACTCACGAGATAGGCAAACAAACAAGTTAAAAAAGACACATGATGGTTAGCGATAAATGTCGTTGTAGGGATAATATATTTCATATCCTTCCTTTGAGCCTTTGTGTCTTAGTGGCTGAACTATTGCAGAAATATTTATTCCTTCAGAAAAACCTTATGATCCACAAGAGAAAGAGAATGGATGCGGGCTTTTACGAATTTTTGATCTCCGAATATACTGATTAGTCTGACACCGTCATCTTCGGGTTCAACCGTGTCAACAGCCTCCATTAATAGCTTGTTTTGGTCCGTCTCAATCAGATAAGCATTGGCTTCACACATGATATATCACTCCTTTTTTTGCAGCATTTGCTTTAAATTAACTTCGACCATATCCTCAATAAGGTGCGGAAGAGGAACTGAAGACATGCCTACAATTTCAATGTTTTCCTGTGTAAGTGGTATCAGAAATTTTTTTGCCGGGCTGGTTGCCACGGCTTTTGCAATTTTTGGCGTTACTTCACCCATCATGGCGTTGGCAATAATGATGCCGACAGGTCCGATGATAATATCAACCGTTTTTACGGTTTGAACAATGGCATTTTCCCCGGAAGCCCCACGATTTGCCCTGGCTTTCAGCATTTGGGCTGTAGCAATTGCATTTGTTCCCAGAGCAATAATCTCGACAGTTTCCTGAAACAGTTCTTTTAGTTTCTTAATTATCGTACTGCCGATACCACCGCCCTGTCCGTCAATTACACATATTTTTTTCATGTGATCTTCAAATAAAGTTTAATTAAAGCCATGAAGCTTCCCGGCTTTCAAACCTCATCGCCTCCCAGCCTCACAGCTGTCTTATTTTAGCTTTACTCTGCCGTTTCCTTTTTTTCAGGCGACTGCTGGGGCCCTTTTTCTTAGTTGTAGGTATCCAGCCACTTTCATCTTTATCGTCAACGCTAAAGCCATTGGAATATGCTGCCATTTCAAGCTTATTTTCAAATTCAATGGAGCCGATTACAGCAGCTCCGGACAAATAGGCGGAATCTGCAACATCCCGATCAGAACTTACAACCAGGGCTTTTTCTTTTTCTCCGGCAGCTATTTTTTTGATTACCGAATCAGCCGACTCTCCGAAGCGGGAAAACTTTATTTCAATTCCGTCAATATAATCTCTATGGCCGGAAAAGGAAAGAGCATTTGTTCCGTCAAAAACCACAGTTATTTTATGATGCTTAATCCTTTTATATTTTGCCAGCAAATCAACAAGAGCTTCTCTGCCAAGCTGCAAATCCTGGTGGTCAAGAAGACTCAAAGAAGATGACTGGCGTATCAGATTGTAGCCATCGATTATTATATGTATAGACATTAAAACTCGTAAAAAGTCTGATAAGCCGGATGGCTAAGTTAAAAGGCTCATATACAAGGCGTAGCGGTTTTTCAGGGACGAGACTATACATTATAGTATGTCGAGTTCCTGAAAAACCGCTACAACGCAGTAGATGTGACTTTTAACGACGCCATCTGTCTTTAAGCCCGTTTAAAAAGGCTAATTAGTCGATCAAGATCGTCGTTGTTGTAAAACTCAATTTCAACTTTTCCCTTTTGCCCGCTTCTTTTTATCTGAACTTTGGTTCCAAAATAACTGGAAAGGTTACCGGCCAGGTCTGAAAAATATATATTTTCAGAACTTGGCCGAGGTTCTTTGGGCTCTTTCTTTCCTGCTTTTAATTTTTTTATCAGGTTTTCCGTTTCTCTGACCGAAAGACCTTTAGATACAACTGTGCGCCAGGCTGCAATCTGCTGGGAAGGTACTTCTGCACTGAGCAAAGCCCTTGCATGACCCATGCTTAAAGTACCG
>Ga0114919_10004071_pt1 | contig 11749 bp, 7 predicted proteins | sample BlataG_FD_88682 | JGI IMG/M metagenome (GOLD analysis project Ga0114919, IMG submission 88682) | Deep subsurface microbial communities from Black Sea to uncover new lineages of life (NeLLi) - Black_00105 metaG | ecosystem: Environmental > Aquatic > Marine > Oceanic > Sediment | place: Atlantic...
AAAGGGTTCCGGTGGCAGGATAGCGGTTGGGGTCCTGGGTGACGCCGCCAACGCCGTCGTTGACATCGTCGAAGTTCTCACTAAGGAAAACCTTGTGCTTGGGTGATAACGCCCCCACAAACGGGCCCGGCGTCCAGCTAAGGACCACCTCCTGGGGCACATCTGTCGCCCCATCCTCTGGGTCGGGACTGCCGGCCTCAGGCCCGGGGTGAGTGATATCGTCAAAGAACACCACGCCTGAACCACCAGGAGTGGTATTATTCTCGTCACCGAAGCCGATACAGATATTCGTGACATTCTCAAGGTTCACGCCGAACGATTCCAAGTCAATGACCCATTGGTGCCACGATGCCTCCCTTATGTCGGCCATATCACTGTCGTATTCCACCTTAGAGCCGTTCAGCTTTACATACATCTGCTCGGTAGCATTGGCATCATTGTCTGGGTCGCCGTAGAACCACAGCGACAATGCCTCAGCACCTGTCCAATCCGGGTCGATTTCAAGACTGTTTGGTCCGGAAGTGCTCGCTTCGATCTCTGAATAGTAGTTCGCATTGGCACTATAGGAAGTAATAGCGTAGGGTTGTACATAAAGAGTAATACTACCATCGTTGTCGTAAGCGAACTGCATCGCCTCGCTGTCTCGAACCGGCCACGGAGGACCATCACCAGCCAGGCGCGGGTCACGGTCATCACTTTTTGTCGAAACGGTTATATTCGAGCCCGACTTGTAGTTCGGTGCAAAGGAATAACCGTCTTTCCACACATACCGAACACCAGTGGCATCCGTACTGTTGCCCCTTGTCGTGTAGCTCTCCATATCATCCACGACAAGATAATCGTCAGCGTTCGTCACACCTGCTGTCATGCCCAGCACCAAAACAATTAAATAAATCAATTTTTTACACATGACATTTCTCCTTTCGCCAGGTTTGGCCTAAAGAACTCGGTTTTTTTGTGGCGGAAAAGCTTGTTCCTCCACCTATTTTTAGTCTCCGAAAAAATATGGCTATTTTTGCGATTTGCGCATTGTAAAGCTCGCCGGCCTTATGGTAATTCAGGGAGGAGGATGCTAAAAGTGCCGCTTTTAGCTATCCACCCACCCGGATAGCCAGAAACGCATAAAAAGTATCATAACAGATTTTTTTTGTATTACAAAAGAAAAAAAGATTTTTTTTGGGAAAATCGACGTTGGGAAACCCCGAGGGACGAGGGACGGAGTAATTTACGATTTGCGATTTACGATTTACTCCATCAAACAGACGCCGGATCTTCGAGATTGAGGGTTGAGATTGCTTCGGCCTGCGGAGCAGGCCTCGCAATGACCCCGCACCAAATTACGGCAAACGCCTATTTGGTACGGGGCAAGCAAGGGATGACGGTGGCGTAGCCATCCCCAAGCTGCGCTTGAGGCTGCCACCCAACTGACGGAGGACGAGGGAGGAGGGATAACAAGGGCAGTGTAAAAGTTAAAGTGGAAAGTGCAAAACCACAGTGTAAAGTTTAAAATGAGCTTGCACTGCTCTGCGGAGTTAAACACCCCCAAACAAGTTTGTACTACTCTGCGAAGCAGCGCTTCGCTGCGAAGCACGAGAGGGTGCCACCCGGCCGTTACGGTTCCACACGACCAACGTTAAAAGACGGGGCAGACACATAGGCCTGCCCCTACTGCGCTCGCAATGACGGAAAGCAGGATTGACAGACGCTCGGTTTGGTCGTAGTTTAGTACTTTATTAGCGAATGAAATTTTACGGCAGAAAGGAGCGTTAAAATGCGAAAGGAACAAGTCTTTTTAATACTTGCACTTGCCGGTATGGCTGTATTGGTTCAAGGTTGTGCGGTCGCCTGGGTGGGGGCCGGGTTGGCGGCCGGGGCAGGGACGGTGGCTTACTTAAGGGGCGACCTGGAAGCAGTGGAGTCGAAAGATATCGACACCGTTTTAGAAGCGACGGAAAAGGCGGTAGAAGAGCTTGAGCTGAAGGTAAGCAAAAAAACGAAAGATAAGATGTCAGCGGTGATTGTTGCACGTGATGCGCAGGATGAGAAGATTACGATAAAGCTCAATGCGACTGCAGATGAGAGCACGAAGCTGTCCATTCGAGTAGGTGGTTTCGGGGACGAAACGAAATCGAGACTTATTTATCAAAAGATACGTGAGAAGCTTAAAGACCTCTAATCCGCCAAAGGCGGACCTGGTCGAACTGTCATTCGAAGCTAAGAATCCCATTACTTCAGGCAAGAGAAGAGAATTTTCGCCTCGCTCAGGGCCTGTCCTGAGCTTGCCGAAAGGGCGGCAGTTTTGAGATAGTTTTCAAGCGGTCGCGTTTTTCGGAGCCTTCTTTCGGGTTTTCTTAGCTCTCTTGGCTTTTGGCCTTTTAGCCGCTTCAGGGCCTTCCCTGCCGAGCATAAAAGCCATAGCGATTATCACAACCGCTACGACAGCGGCGCCACCCATAATGTACCAGATATAGGCCTGTATTTTTTCCAGAATTGCAGGCATGATATTGTTGAAGCCCGCCACGGCGACTATGGCCGTATAAATGATGGCCAACAAGGGCAAAAACAGCAGTATTCCGAGGGTATTACTCTGCGTATCCGGCTCAGGCTCGATATATGCTCGGGCCATTGCGCGTATCTCCGGAGCCGGTTGTGGGGCGGCAAAATCCTCTTCGGTGAGCATTTGTTCCGCCTCGACAGCCATTTCGATTGCAGAACCGGGTTCTGCGGCCTGCTTGCCTTCGCCGGTCTCGGGGGTGTAAATTTCGTCAAGAATACCGCCTAATGAGGTGTCATCGGCCTGGAGCGAAAGGTCCAACAGGCCTGAGCCGCTGCCGAAACTATCGAGACTTACATCTTCTTCAATCTCTTCCAACGACGCTTCGCTCGGTACGGCTTTTGTCTCTGCCATCGTATCCTCAGTTACCTGGTAATCCTGGTCGGTTTCGCCGAGAACGTTGATTCCTCCACCGGCTAAAGCGGTATCGGCACTGGTCAACTCGCTTGCTGGTGCTGGAGCCTCAACCGACTCCGGCACCAATGAAATCTCTTCTTCTTCCGGTTGCGGAGGGGCAGCCGGCTCCGGTTCCACGGGAACCGCCGGTTCTTGTTCGAGTGGCACAACCGGCTCCGGTTCCAATGGGACAAGCGGTTCTTGTTCGAGCGGGATAACCGCCTCCGGTTCCGATGGGACAGCCGGCTCCGGTTCCACGGGAACCGCCGGTTCTTGTTCGAGCGGGACAACCGCCTCCATCTCCGATGGGACAACCGGTTCTTGTTCCAATGGGACAACCAGCTCCGGTTCTACGGGAACAGCCGGTTCTTGTTCGAGCGGGATAACCGGCTCCGGTTCCGATGGGACAGCCGGTACCTGGGGTGGCATAATGCTTGTGTCGGACATCAACGCTTCGACTTCATCGACCTTAAACAGCAAATTCGGGCCGTCACGAAACTCACGCAACTTACCTTTTTTGACTATCTCTTTTACTTCTTCCTCTGTTTTATTGAGTTTCTCAGCGACTTCCTGTAATGTATAGAACATACCAGCCATAATTACTTACCTCCTACAAGCTGAAACCTGATTTCGCACGCCTTTTTAGCTTTCCAAAAAAACTTAAAAATCTTTACTTTTTTACCGGGGCCCCGCTAACAAGCAAAATTTCTGCTGTTGGGCTCAGCCATTTCCAGAATATTTATATGTGAATCCCGCTGCTTTTTCTTGTTCTGTTCTTCACCCAGAACAATAAATACCGGCAGCAACCATTGCTTTCGGGTTCCGGATTTCATAATTTTACTGCCTCTTTTCGCCCCAAAAAGCTCCTATATTAAAATTATACTTTGGCCGTTGCAAATATGCAAGCTATTTTTTGACGAAAATGCCATAAGATGTCTCAAAAGCATTCGAGACATTCCGGCGGAATACGATTTTATTGCAATATTGACGCACTCTGTGTAGAATAAGTGTTCTGACGTGCATTATCAGCTTTTCTGAAACGGCATCGGGCAATAGACGTCCGGTAACGACACCGGAATTTTCGGGGTGTAGCTCAGTTTGGCCGGAGCGCCTGCTTTGGGAGCAGGAGGTCGCTGGTTCGAATCCAGTCACCCCGATTCATAAGGTGTGTCGGAAGTGCTTTTGTGAACGTGAGTTACGAAAGGGGCTGCTTCGGCGGCTTCCTTTTTTGCGTTTGCATTATCGCTATTTTTGGGCGTCAGTGTCCAACCAGTGTCTAAATGGTTCTGGGTTTTGCCATTCAGCATCCGGTCCATAACCTGCTTTGTCAATGCTGTGTGCGATTCATCAACAATGGTATAGAATTTATTGGTTCTTCCCCTCACATCGATGATTTCTATCGTTTTTCCACCGCAGCCGTTTTAGTTGCGGTTTCTCCCATGGATTAGCGATAGCTATATAGAACGGTCGTGTGAATTTGCTGATTCTTGTTATTGCAGGAAAATCGCGGTTGCTTTAGGCCAGTCGGATTGCTCTTTACGGGTTCGACTATAATTGTTGCTGCCCGGCATCCAAACCGAATTTTCAAGCTCGGCGAAGACAACGCCATCGAAGCGGTCGATAGTCGTATCATTAACCGTCAGAGCCGATCCGCCCCGCTGAGTGAGATTCGCCGGCGATACCCAGACGACGAGCGTTTTGTCTGTGAGGCTTGTTTTTTCAGTTGAGGCGACAGCCGGAGTCAATAAGACGGATGCTATCACTGCGGCCAGCAAGAAAATCGAGGAACCGGTTATCGACTCAGCGGTCTTTTTCATGGCTTGCCCCTTCAATAAGTAAGTAAGTAGTCTCAGGCGCCCACAATACCTTCCCAGGTATCATCAATCCCGTCAATTGAGTTCTTCTGCGGCAGGCAGAGTATTGACTCGTTCAATAAACACCATCATTTTGCCGCGGTTTTCATGGCCAGGCGATCCGGCCTGAAGATGTAGTCCGGCCACAACGGGCAGTTCAAGTCCGTCCAGCATTTTATACGATGGGCTTCTTCACCAGTCAGGCGAACGTCGTAATGTCCGCCATCCAGGATCTCCCATAACTTGCTCTTGACCGTACCAAAGCTCAGCGGCTTGGCCTTTGAGTGTTCCCGACCCCAGGTATAATCAAAATAATGAACCCAACCCTTGGTGATAATGGTTCTATATGAAGCAGGAATTCGATCGGCGTCGAGCACGCCTGTCAGATCAATTTGCTCCTTATCTTTAGCATCATGGCAACGGATACACTTGGCATCCCACACCGGCTGGACTACTTTTTCATAAGAGAAGGGACCAGCGCCCCACGGCGGAGGCTCCAATGTGCCTGGCTGGCGTCGCATTGCCATTGGGACAACGCCGGCCGAAGGAGGGGTCGACATGCGACTCTCGTGGCAACCGATGCAGCCTCGCTTCTCCCCCACCTGCAACTGCACGACGCTGCGCATCCGCTGTATCTCGTTGTAGTTCTCGTCCAACACCTGAAAATACAACACCTTACCAGCCGGGGCGTAGAAGTTAGCAGAGCCGTCCGGCTCCACCGGCGCGATACCCAGATCGCCCTTGGCGACATAGCTGGGCCAGCCGTGAGGGCCGTTGACTTTGTGAGTCGGCGTTGCGTACCAGTCCTGGAAAGGCTCATAATCCGCCTGGTATTCGCCATTAGGAAGCCGGATTAAGTCGGCCCGAACTTCCTGGCAGACGCGGATGTACTTCACCGTGCCTCGCTTGACCACCGGTTCGAGTCCCTGATAGACGTCCGCTACAAAAAACTGACCTTTCGATGACGACTTTTCTGCAGGTACATCACTGCCCCTTAACACGGGTGGCGCCGCAACCGGCCGCAGCAGCGTAGGTGACATGCTTCCGATCTCAGGGTCGAGGTACAGCAACTCGCGGTTGCCGTAGCGGTCTATGACGTACAGGCCGAATTTGTCGAATGGAGCGTGGCTGCACAGAAAATAGTCACGGCTGATCGGAACGGGGTCGCGAAAACACTGTTGTTTGGCCCAGCTCATGTGGTAGTGAGGTTTCACATCAGGGGTGATGTTGGTGATGGCCTGAGGATTGAATCGGCCTTTGGCAACATCTATCAGCGCAATCGGACCATTCAAATCACCCCCGTGGGACACGAGCGTGCAGAGTATCTCGCTGGAGTCCGGGACTTCACGGCCGTTTGCATAGCAGTTCAGTGTGTTATTGCCGAAGATCAGCTCCGGGTGTGTGCCGTCGGGACGAATAGCCCAGAGAGTGTGGCCGAAATCAGCGCCTTTGTCGAGATACTCCGAACGCATCCAGATAATCCTGCCGTCGTTCATCACAGACGGCGTCCATTCGCTGAGATTGGCGTGCGAAAGCGGCCGAATATTGCCGCCATCAGCGTCCATGCGAAAAAGCACAAACGCCTGTGGTCGCCAGCACAGAAACCTTGCCTTGCATCGGGTGCTGATGAATGACAGCCCGCCATCAGGCAACGGACAGGGAAAGTAGTCGTGAAATGGCCCGTCTGTAATCTGCCCCAGACCGCTTCCGTCTGCGTTCATTACATACAGATGATAGTAGTCATCCTTGGAGCGACGGCAGCCGAAATAGATTCTTCTGGCGCCAAAATCGGCCATAGGGTCCCGGGCAATCCCATTCTCTGCGTCGAACAGGGTCGTCACCGTCGCCCGAACCGGCTCAAGGACACCGTCTCGACGTGGTATTTCCAGAACGCAAATGCCGCCACCGGGACCACCTGCAGAATCAAAGATTACACTGTAGTTATGCGAAGGCTCAAAGGGATGCCTCTTGACGAACAGGATTCTCTCAAGCTTCCCCAGTTCAGTTGCACGGAAGAACAGCCGTCGTTTTGCCATACGAACTTGGAAGAAGTGTTCCTGCCTTTTTGTTGCCGTGTCAGATGCTTCTTGTAGCAGGCGCTCACGGCGGCGAAATTCTGCTACTTCACGGCGTTCTTCAGACACATCCAGCCCTTGGGCTGAGAATCGCTCGAGCATTTCTTCTATTTGCCGCAGGACTCGACTTACAGGGTCGGACGGGTCGAACTTGCGCCACGTAAGGTCCTCACATTCAAACGCATAACGTAGAATATCGACTTGCCCCAATTGTCCCTCCGGCAGGATTGGAAAGGCACTGCTGCGAGCAACCGTTTTCCAATTTGTCCCGTCAGTAGAAATGCGAATTTCGATCGAGGCCGGCAGTCGGTCACGGTAACGCCCCTCTCGGTCGCGAGAGAAAACCACTCTGGCAACAGACACTATTCTCGGAAATTCAATCTGTGCCCATTCATTCCGAGCCCCCGCGGCAATCCAACTGTGACTGTTACCATAGAGGCCGTCATTCAGATGAGAAATCTGATGAATGGAGTAGCCGGGAAGGCAAGAAGATGCGGTAGCTTTCGCACCAGCGCTAGCCAGGGCGAGGTTCCTGCCGCCTCCAGAGCCGTAAATCTCCAGCTCATCTATACAAGGCTGACTCTGCAGACTATCACTTATCACCAGCCGAACGAAACGGGCTTCGGTCGGTGCGAACGCAATCCCATTCGGCTTGTCCGGAGCAAACGAATCAGCAGCATACAGGGGCAATACCCATATCACAAGCGCGCCGATTATGATTACACGTGCCTTCATTCTCTACGTTCCTTCTCGCGACGACAGAACAGCGGCAGAATCCTATTGTGTCTGATGTGTTCACACAAGTACGCCGACACTATAACATAATAACACCATTCCTTGTAGTGGCAAGGATTTAGCCCGGATATTTCATCTTTTTGTGGCATTTTATGATTGCGCGATAGCCTAACTATCTGTAATATAGGAAGTTAAATGACGATTCCCTGAACAAATAGAAAGGCTATCGACATGACAGATTGTAACCATAAAACCATCAGTTTTGCAAGCCTGGGCCGCAAAAAAATCCTCGTTGATTACAACGGCGGCAAAATAACCTCAGATGCCGGAGCACTGCTGCTGAGGGAAACCGATAAGCATATTGGTTTAATCGATGCGATTAACAACTGTATAATCGACCGGCGAAACCAGGGCCTCGTAAAGCATTACCAAAGAGCTATGCTGGCTCAACGCATATAGACTCAAACTACTGCTTCCAAACCTTGTTGGCAATGACCCTGAAGCCATCAATCTCAACGTCACCTTCTCCTTCCCCTGTGCGGACATAGACAATGACTTCGTCTTCCTCTTCCGGCACATGAAACACCACGGTGTGCGTTTCCCACTCGCCGTTGCTTTTCACCTCCGAGGAAAACTCGCGCTCACCAATAACACCTATAACCACACTGCGACCCTGTGTCCTCAGGTCAACCTTCAAGGAATAGTTTCCGGGCTTGATTTCTATGGCCTGCTTGACACCCCCTTTGCCTATTATCTTTACCCTGCGGCCAATATCCCGCACGATTTTGATATTCCCCTCAGTTTGCCAGCCTCTCGAATCCCCGCTATCAAAGCCTGGATTCATCATGCTGCAATCGGCCAACTGACGGTAGTTCTTCTCTGTCAGTTTCTTGCCTACGCGCAGTTTGGCTGACTTAATCTTGTCAAATCCATGGCAGGAAAAGTAAGAATCCAGGTCTACTACCCTGTCATCTCCTAACTCTAAGATATCTTCCCTTTTCACCTCGGGCGCCACCGCCTTGATTCTAATCCTGTTGATTTCCCCGAAATTGACATACTCTGTTAAATCAAAAGCATACCCTTCCACTCTTCTGCCGTTAACGAAGACCTCAAGGGGCTCATCAGAGCGCAGCCGGTAATCCAGCGATAGGGCACAGCTACCTATAGCGTAGAGCGAGTGAGTGTCCCAGTGGAGTACCAAACGCACCTTCCGTCCCCTCATCTCAAGGGGCACATTTACCTTAGCATCGAAAATCCTGTAATCCCCCTCTTGCCTGAACTCGGAGAACTGCACGGCAATCTCATCATAAGGATCAACATAGCTGTAAATTCGTCCTTTATCACCGCTGAATTGTGCCATCTGAACGAAGGCACGGCTGCTTTCGAGCGGGGCCTCAAACAATATATCCTTGCCACTCCTGTAGTATGGCAGGGTGGAGTTAATGATTCCACTTGTGGCGGGCGACGCTACCTTTGTGCTCATCCCCACGAACTTCACCGTTTCCAGTGCCGAGGGCATGACCTCCATTCGGGAATCCCAACTGTACTCGTCTCCCCGTTCCACACCATCGAACCGTATCTTTACCGCTTTGCCTTCATCGAAACCGAGCTTCACCTCCGCGACAACCTTCTTCCTTCTTACATTCCAGAGCCGCATGGCGGGCTGTCCACCAGTGGTTTCATTAGCGTAAAAAGCAGATAGCAAAACATCTCCGTCCCTTACGTTCACAAAACTCTTCTCCCTCTCAAGCGACCCATTGTGATGCTCTTCTCGCTTTACAAGAGCCGGAAGATAATAGTCCTGAACTGCCTTGTTGATCAGGTATTCGTCTGTTGTCTTTTCAGGCCAAAGTGCAAGGTATTGCTTTATCGTACCGTTCTCTCCAAAACTTGTGTTCAGCCTTAGCATCCCCGGAACCCACCGCACAGTCGTCTGACCAAGCTGCACTGCCAGCGCCGCATCCTTCTTTTCCTTTTCATCATTGTAGTAGGGCAACCTGTTTATTTGACGCCGGAATACTGACCACTTATTGAGTGGTTGAGGCTGGAGATTTCGATTCCTGAGGCACCAACCGTGCATGCCCTTATGCATCAGGGTAAATCCCTTGTTCCCACCCGAGTAATTAATCCAGGTGTTAGAAAAGTATATGTTCCTCTGCTCGCGCAGTATATCAGCTATGGTGTCGCACTTAGCCTTACCCTCAAATGCGGGCATGAACTGCAGCCACAACCTCTCTTTCTTAGGGGCCTTTGACATCTCAAGCACATCGCCCGTTTCATCCTTTGAGCGCAACTCAACCATCATGTCTATTCGCCGGATATCATCGTATATCGTGTAATGGATATCTTCGAATCCCAGCTTCGATTCATAGCTTGATTTAACAACCACCTTTTCATGACCGCTTTCCACCACCGTCCAGCCAATGGGTTTGTAACGTGTAGCCCCTCCTACGGTGTCCACAAGTCTCAAGGCAGGTGTTTCGCCTTCATCTGCGCCTAAAATTAACTTCCCGCCTTGTAGTTTGCTGTAAACAGCCAGAAGCTGACCGTCGCCTTGGAATTTCATCTTCACATATCTATTCTCGACAACGCCTTTTTCCCTATCCACGGACAAACCTGTAGCGGCGCCGGCCTTATCAGCTTCTGCCACGTACTGCAACTGGTAAACACTGTAACCCAATCCAGGAAGGTCGTTGGCATAGAAGACCATTCGGACACTCTTTAAGCTGCCGTTGTCATGCTTCTCAATTCCACTAAGCTGCACCGGTACATACTTGCCGTCCTCGTCAAAAAGCTTCAGCCCCTGAGCTACACCTTCCGCAAATGACAACTCGGTTTCCACCAGGCGCGAGGCAGTATGCCCAAGAGGGTTAAAGACAATAAGCGCTTCGCCCTTTCCCTCAATCTCCGCCGTCGTATTCACTCGAGCGGCGATGAAAGCGAGGCTCTTTTTCTCCACGTCACTCGCCAGCTTTTCAGCCGCTTGACGCAGGTACTTCGCCGCTTCCCAATCCGAGGCACCAACTTCTGAAGCGTAACACTCACTGCCGCAGTACATGATGTCGTGATTCTGTGTGGCCAACAGATATTTCCAGCAAGCCCTAAGTTGCCAAGAATAGCTATTGCCTCCCAAAATCGCAGATAGCGCCGCCAGCCTTTCAGCGCTTAGAAGCTTGTTTTCAACGAGACAATTTGTTATCGAAGCCATGTTCCCGTAGGAATCAGTATAATCCGCAGCGTTGAAATAGAATTTATCTTCATCATGATTGAACTTCTCGTTCGGATTCTCACCGAACTTTTCGATGAACTGCGTCAGGGTGTACTTGTAAGGTTTAATGTCGAGAACGTCCGGTGCATTTATCCTCAGGCCGGGATAGCGGCTCAGAGCCCTGACTCTGGACCCGTCGTTCGCCTCCATCCACCTGATGCCACCAAACTCGTCGTTGACTCTGCCGCATATTGGTAGCTGGTTCTCATAAGTAGTATTCTCGATACCAACGTTTCTAAGAAACATCGGCGCTTGCGGATAGATGAAAAACTCCTGGTAGGCATAGGTCTTTACATAAAGACCAAGGGCTTCTCTGATAGCCCTTTTCCCCATCACCAGCTGTCTTATCTGCGATTCCAGACCTATCTGGTACGGAAGCTGGCCACCGTACGTGCCGCCCACCACGTCCCATGCACCTAATTCAACTGCCTGCCTGACCCTCTCGGTGACATCCGGATAATGTTTATTGAAAAAATCCCACGAAACACCATCATATTCGAAACAATACTTGCTCTCCTCTGGGTCTGATATCGCCTTGTTCGCCACCTCCTTCAGTACACTGGCAACGTGCTCCGAGCCTCCCATCCAACCCCACCAGCCAAGAGCAATCTCATAGCCGTGACTACAGGAGATCATACGCTTCTCTTCTTCACACTCAGCTTCCACGGGCAGAAATGCTACTACGGCTATGATTATTAATGTCAGCTTTTGTCGAGTAGACATAATATGGTTCCTTCATTTAGGTTTAGAGCCTATCCGAATAACCCTTCGGTTTTGTCATTGCGAGGAGCGAAGCGCTGAAAGTCCGGCCCCTGGACGGAACGAAGCAATCTCGATTTTCGAGCGTTTGAGATTGCCACGGCCTTTC
>Ga0114919_10004072_pt1 | contig 11749 bp, 12 predicted proteins | sample BlataG_FD_88682 | JGI IMG/M metagenome (GOLD analysis project Ga0114919, IMG submission 88682) | Deep subsurface microbial communities from Black Sea to uncover new lineages of life (NeLLi) - Black_00105 metaG | ecosystem: Environmental > Aquatic > Marine > Oceanic > Sediment | place: Atlantic...
AATCCAGATAGAAGTATTCTAAATATAGCCGATTCCTCAAAAAATCTAAAAGTTAATATTGACCCAAATAATATTTTCTCTTCTTATTCAATAATTTATAAAAAACCAGTAGAAGCATATTCTTCTTCAGAACACTCTCAGAACTTTAAATTTTTATCTGGAGATTCAAAACTCCTGAAAGATGGAGGGACTGTATATTCCAGGTCTTCTCTATATGGATCAATTAATTCCAATCCTATTAAATATGAAATAAAATTTTCTCTATATAATCCGAGTGATCTTATAGGTGTAGGTTCTGACATAATAACTTTATATGGTGCGGCTACATCTGTTCTTTCTTTTGAGGTCCCTGGATTACCAGACACTGAACTTTCCAAGTTGTCGCTGGGATCTATACATACAATTGCCTTTAATAGCGGTCAGGTTAATATATATAACTCTCAAGGTAAAACTATTGATGTTCAAGATGAATTATTTGTTTTTATAGTTTTATCTGTAAAATATGATATATTCAACAATACTGTACAGTTATCTGGGATATTGCTCGATCAAGAAAGAGTTGGTCAAAACTTTGTTAAAAGAATAGGTCCATCATATAGGCCAACTTCAATTAATACAATTACGAATACTATTATATACGATACAGATTACTATCAAGATTTTAGTCAGAATGACATATTTCCAGAGGCAGGTGATCAGCTATTGTTATATAACAAAGAATTAACATTGCTTTCTGTAGATGGTTCTGGAGATCCTCAATCTAGAGTTATTCAATCAATTAATCAAACTGAAATTATATTGGATGATAATTTCACAGATTCTAGCGGAAACGCAATTCCATATCAGGATGGTTTAATAATAATGCATGACTCCTATTTAGTTCAGTCATCAATATCCAAAGATAGAATATTATATCAAACAGATCCAAATAATATAGACCAAATAGAAGAGCAGCCACCAATTTTATTCTCAGGTTTTATCGGGAGTTAATTATGTCTAGAGAAAATTTTAAAATATTTGAACCAGTGTCTACTGATATGAAGTGGTGTTCTGGGTCTATGCCTCTTTCTTCCGCGATTATTGATAGGTTGGTTTATAACAATGATGCATTATCTGAGGTTTTAGTTTATCAGACTGAGAGGCATTTTGATCTAGGACCAACAACGGCATCGTTATCTTCCACGCCTCCAGACCCTATTGATTTGAAGGGTTATTTTACTAATTTACAAAATACACCCAACAGAAATGATCAAACGATTGGTTTACAATTTGCTACACCAACGAATAAATTTATGGGATTTTCTCTACAGGGATTTTTAGGTATTCAACCTAAAAATGAAGGTTCTCTATCGTTGTGTTTAAAGGTTGAAAATGCCTATGTTGACATTGTTGCTTTGAACTATGATGAACTACAGTCTATGTACGTATCGGATGGACTAGAAGAGGTTACTTCTAGTTTACCACCAGGCTCACATAAAAGAGTATACCCATCAGATGTCTCTGGATCAAATGGTTGTTCATATATTAAATTTGACAGGTATGTTGAGTTCCTATTCTTTAGATCTAGTTATGATTCTGAAAATCCATCCTTAACATCTATAAAAGACTGGAATATGTATGGTGTAAACAGAACTGTACAAACAACTGATCAGTTCTCTAAGGATTTTACAGGAAAAAATCCTGGTAAAGATTTTAGAATACTAGAAATGACTAAATTTCCATCAAGGGCTGGTGGTATATTATTTTCATCCCCCTCCCGTCATCTTATTTTAAAAACTTTTGGTACAGGATCAAGTGACCCTTGGGTTGGCAATGTAAACGCCACCCATGTTATTTATCCTCCATTAGATCCAGGCGCTAATGGATTAACAGATACTCTCAGAGTTGGAGATGAAGCTAATTATTATGATGTTGGTAAGGTTACATTATATTCAATTAACGGAACTTCTATTAGGATCAACAATCCATTTTATAATTCTGTTTCAGATTTTGGCTTGCGTAAATTTGCATCGTCTTCGTATAGAATATCTGATTTAAACAGTTTAAACACAATAACTGTGGAAGATATCGCTTTTACAAATAGATGTTCATTATTTTACAACGTAAATCCAGATGGTGATTCAGAATTTATATCTTCATCTTCATTGGATGGAAATATTTTTACAGGATCTCAACCACAATGTTATGGATTTGCAACAGGAAACATAGGCTATGATACAGTCAACTCTGCTTTTAATTTTGCACAAGGTAAACCATCCTTTATTTTCCCCAATCAATATATGGCACAAAGGGATAATATTGGAATAAAAATGAAATTCTTACAAACGTTGCAAGTAGATGATTCTGATGTAATTGGTGGTGGTGGATATTTCTCTACCACAGATCCAAATTATTATAATCTAGAACTAAATAGTATTGGAGCTTCTGGAACAATATCTGGACAACTGGGAGCTTCAGGATCAACACCTGCTCAACTGGGTTCCATGTTTTCTTCTTATATAAATCCATTGTTTAACTTTATCCCAATAACCAATAGGGATGAATATAATTTTACTACTAATTGGTTTGACCCTCATGCATACAATTACTTTGGATTATTTACAGGACTATATGGAATAACCTCCGCTGATTTATTGCCAGCCTCTGCTTTTTATGGATATTCAATTCCATCTTACACGGGAAATGCAGATGACACACTTACTTCATCAATCACTCCTACAGCAAATAATCAAGAAGGTATTATTTTGTCTGGTACTATAAATTTTACTACCACAGTTGACTCTGTAAATAACCATGCTTTTTACATATACCCAGCCAGATACAAGAGATAAATAGGAGCAATAATTATGCCAAGAAATATATCATATAAACCAATACAAGATTTTAACTATGAAAAAGGCAGTCTATTTGTAACACAACAACTTCTATCTGGCACTGTTGATTTTCATCATAATGCTTTTGGTAATTATATTTTTGCCCAACAAATTGCTGGGGAATGGAGAGATGTGTCATCAGAGAATCAAAATATTGGATTAAGACCATATTATAACAATTCAATAATTGAGGCAGGCGGCAACTACGTTCACATGAATTATATTGGATTAATACAGATGCCAAAGGCTGTGCTTCCAGGTTCCGATTATATAGAAGCAGCGACAGATCTTCCACTATCCGAATCATTCGGCACCACAACGGACACCAGAGGCCACCTAGTCCTTCAGACATACGCAAAGAATGCTACGGTAGCCCTATGGTCAAGAAGTGTCACTCTGGACGACTCAGGGAGTTTCACATCGACTGGCGCTTGGGAATATTGCACAGCTTCTCATGTTGGATCTAGTTATTCTTTACAATATGCAGGCACGGTTGCTCAATCTCTTCCAAACAAATGTTTAATACCGCTAGGTACAACTACAGGATCTGTAATAGAGGTAAGAATAGGATATAATAGTCAAGATAATACTAATACAGCATATTTTGGAGGATGGAGCTTGTTCATGCCTAAACTCAATACGGTATAGTATTACAATAATGTATATTAATCAGAATTGAAATCAGACACCTTATCAGAGGATAGAATATATGTCAGCACCAGCAATTAATAATTACGGGATAGTCCAAACCGTTTCCGGATCGGCAGGGGTTCATACACTTGCTACAGGATCTACAATTATGCCATACCCAGAAGGTGTATATTGGATGAATATATACAACAATGATGGAACGGCCAATGTCTACATTATGCCACCGGATGCCACAGTAACTGGCTCCTTCTCAGCTAAAATTATAAAGCCTGGGGAGAATAAGACATGGGGTCCTGTGCGTAGAGCAGATGTGCCAACTCTAGCCACTGATGCGGACGTTGTGGATACTGTTTTGGTAGACTTTGATGCATTGGTCTCATCTGGCCGCTAATAGGAGGTCAATATGAGCTTTGGAAATAAATTACAATTCGGTCTATCCTATTTTTCTTCTGGTGGTTCTGGTGGATCATCAATTGATCCTATAGATCTTTCCGACTGGGAAAATAGACCAACGGATGTGGCTGAAGGAACTTGGGGTGCAGCAATTACTGGTGCATTGTATAGATTTCAGGCAGATGCACAGGAATGGGTGCGCAATGAGGTATATAGCAGGGTTGTAGATCAGGAAGGACAGACTTTTAAGGCGACCTATGGATTTACTGGCGCAGAATCAAGCGTTCCGACTGGTTGGGTAGAATCCATTTCTGGGGGGTCTATTACATATAATACTGGCTCAACCCCTCCATACATAGAAGTATCATCATCCAATACAACATCGGCAAGACTAATAGAAACTATATATAACAGCGAAAATCCACCTCCAGGTTCGTCATATGTGTGTGGATATATATGGGTTGATTCTGTTACCGTCAGGGATGCTAATCTTATTTTAGGAGGCAGATCTGTAGGGGGTACAACATACATATGGGGCTTTGATACAGACGGCTCACCGACGTTCGAGGCATCGACTAACGTTAACGCGTCACGGGGAGAATCATATGAGACTATTTCCTCTGGCTCTTGGCATTGGTTTGAGATATACCAAACAGAACAATCAGGAGATGGAGAAGTTCCATCCAATCAATTTAACTGGTTTGATTTTCAACCATCATTATCTTCCGCATGGGATGATGATACAAATGTCGGCGGTAATTACGAGCTTAAGATTGGCTCTGTTCAAGCCCCGGGAGCATCCGTAACAAGATGGCGTGATTTAACATACATAGAATGGAATAGATAAAGAGGAATAGATTATGTCATATTTTATAAATCCATTGCCAAAATACGGACTGTCAACCAAAGACGTCTCTGCTATAAATCTATCTAATTGGGAAAATAGACCACGATTCTTCTCTATCCCAGAGGGTCAGTATGGTATTGCATCGACTGGTGCTGTTTATAGATTTAAGAGATATTCTGATACATGGCTTGATGGATCTGGGGCTGATGTTTACGGCGAATGGATACGCAATGATGTGTATACTCAGATTTCTAGCGTTGTAGATTTTTTAGGTTTTACGGGAAAGGAATCGAGTTTACCCGGACCTGCGGCATCGTTGCCATTTGGTTGGAATGGCTTTACAGGAGATATCAATTTTCAAGGTGATTATATCGAATTTGGCAATACAACTACCTCACCTGTATCTAGATTTAACGGGAGCATATCATTTTCTGCTGGTGATTCTATCTATGGATGTTGTTATGTCCAAGGAAAAGAACTAGATACTAACTCGCTTGTATTCATTCTCCTTGGTAATTCATCCTTAGCTGGTGTTGGAATAATTCCATCGACAAATAAAATATCAATAACACGTAACACGTCGGCAGCCGCGAGCACACAAGAATTTAATAATCCAACAATAGATCTTGACAAGTGGTACTGGGTTGAGTGGTACATTCCAGATTTAACAGATGGTTCTATATTGGGCCAGTTTGACTGGATTAATCAATCTATGACAGTTAATTGCACATCTAATTCATATCCAGGGACTTTATCTAGCCAATTTTACGTTGGTTACACACGGGGGGACGGAAAGGTAATCTGGATGAGAGACGCTTCTTTTTGGACTTTTTAAATAGGTACTTTTTATGAATTTTGGATTAGGATATGCAGGTGGGGGTGGTATAGGCTCTGGAGGTAACTCTACCGTAACCATATCTGATGCTTTAACAATTAAAGATCCTTCTGGTAAGATTGTCTCACTGGATGCATTTGGACGCCTGCGAGTTTCCAATCCCCAGACTTTAATAGATTTAAAACAGGTCTATGATGATCTTCCTTTATTTTTTGAAACAGTAACTGGATCTAATGGTACTACCACATATGATCAAAATAAGGCAGCAACAATTTTGTCAGCATCTTCTGACTTGGGTTCTTTTGCAATTAGACAAACAAAAAGATATTTTAACTATCAGGCAGGTAAGCCCCTACAGTTTATAAATACCTTCAATTTTAACGGTCAAGAATCTGGGATCACAAAACGTGTAGGATATTTTGATGATAATGATGGTATTTTTTTTGAGAATGATGGTTCCCAAAATTATTTAGTAATTAGATCCAGTGTAAGTGGATCTCCAGTGGAGGACCGTGTTCCGCAATCGGCGTGGAATATGGACAAGCTTGATGGTTCTGGTATGTCTGGTATTAATTTAGATGTATCCAAAGCACAGGTGTTTCTTGTAGATTTCCAGTGGTTAGGTGTTGGAGCGGTACGTGCAGCATTTTCTATTGATGGAGTTACACATTTTATTCATGAATTCTACCACGCGAATGAAAATGAAAATGTTTATATGATGACTCCCAACCTTCCTCTTCGATGGGATATAGAGAATCCATCGGGCGAAGGCACGGGCGGCACGATGCAGCATATATGTGGCACAGTTATTTCCGAGGGTGGTTTAATTGATGATGGTATTGTTAGATCAGCAGATAGGGGTATAAGCGCCCAAACAATAGGCACAACACTTGAGCCTGTAATTAGTATTAGATTAGGTTCTGGATATGAGAGATCTACAGTTACTCCTTTGTCTGTTAATATATTGGGAGGCGGTTCAAGAAATATTAGATGGGCTTTAATTCTCAATCCTACGGTCACAGGAGGTACAGCAGCATCTTGGACTGATGCTGGGCCTGAAAGTTGGATCGAATATGATATAGATAGGGATGGTAGCGTTACAGGTGGTATTTTATTAGATTCTGGATATATAGGATCGACTCAGGGAAAAAGCGCCGCCAGTGAGTCTTTAATTTTCAATATTCCATCACAACTTACATTGTCATCTGATTATAATGGAGTAGTTGATGAACTTATTTTGTGTGCTCAGACTGATAACGGGACAGATGATATATATGCATCAATAAAATGGTTAGAGGTATTATAATATGAAGACATACACATGCAGCAAATGTGGGACCAGGACAATTCCAAAGAAAGAATATGTATTCAACAAATATGTATTCATAGTTCTTTTATTATTGTTCGTAATTCCAGGCCTTGTTTATTATTTGCTCACAAAAAACAAATATATAGAGAAATGTAGAGTGTGCGATCACGATGAATTAGTTGATAATAATAGCGCCACTGCAAAGAGGATAAGATCTGATCGTAATTAAGTAATGTATATTTCTTAGACTATTTCTGGGAGATCATATATAATGGAAGCAATAAAAAAAGAATTAGGTAACAATCCAATCATATTCGTTGTTCTCTTCTTTCTGATGGGTGGCAACGTTGCTGATTTGTTTGTCAATACCAATAATTCTGATAGTTTATCTGGCATAGAGACCTCTCTAGAGCATGCTATAATCAGAATAGAACAGAATAGAACAGATATTGAAAGTAATCGTGATGATATAGATATATCTGATACAGAGATACGCAATGTCAACATCCGTGTACAGGACCTACAGAACAGACTATACAGACTAGAAGAAAGAATTGAGGAATTACAACAGACTCTTAATCAGGTCAATCAACAACTGAGGCAAATCCAACAATTTCCATAAAACGTTCTGATTGCCCCTTTAAATCCATTTCTTTAGCTTACTGCTACCCAAGTACCTTTTCGGCCAATGAGAGGCTTCTAGGGGCCTCTGAGACCCTCTGAGAGCTATCGAACAACCTGTCTATTAGTTTTGTTTTTACACTGATGTTGATTCCAGGCATTTTGCTGGATGATGATCCCATTTCTCTTATTAATCCAGACTCTAACGCTGTTATTCTAAAATAATCATTGCTGATGTAGTTGTTGGTTAGTTTTCGTACATCATTATAATCTAGCTCAACTATTGATTTATAATCTGGTTGTTCTGGATATCCTATGTAGAGGAAGACAAACACAATACTATGTTCTTTTGGTAGAGTCTTATCATATGTGGATGGAGATGATTTTGTGGCCCATCCCATCTTTTTCTTTCCATTTCTATCTCTCTGATATAATTCAAAAAGAAGGTCCTGTCCATCATTCCAGTATTTTGTTAGATCACGGAACTGTTTAGGTGCTCCAACGCTCGGATGTACAGATATCCTACATTTTATGTCTATTGTTTTATCTGGTGTTAATACATCTACACCCATTCTCTGCATATCGGGGTCTGATATAATGAGGTATTCATCTTTAAGCACATTTTTACAATAATGCTCTGTAGCCAGTTTTTCAAAACATTTCCTAGTTGAATCGATATCCCAATAACTGTAGCCAACGTGTCGTTCCCAATAATCTTGTTTAGTAAGCATTTCATTTTAATTCCATGTAATAATTAACTCATTATTAAATAGGAGACTGTTTCTATTTTTGTTCTTAATTATTTAGATAATGATTAGAGTAGTGGAATTTACCCCCCCCTGTACTGGTAGATCTAATGAATCTAAGATAGAGTGGTATTGTTCCCCCTCTGAAGGAAGCCTCCCCACAATAGATACAATAGGTATATATCACCACTCATACTGAAGAGTACCCAAAAACTACCTTAAACCTAGACAGTGCCTTGGTTTCCGACGAATTGAAAAAGGGGGTAGTGTTTTCAAATACCAAAAAAAAAAGGGGGTAATAATCCCTCTTATACTAATAAGAATATGAGATAGATAGATAGTTATAAGAAGCCATTGTTCTCCTCTCATCCCAAAAGGATGAAGCCATACCCTGTTTCAACCAGTGTTTATGCACCGACGAAGTGGTTTTTTGGACGTCAAAAAAATGGGGGACCCTATCCTTTTGATGAGTCGGAATTGGACATAAAAGTATATTTAATAACACAGAAGAAAATGGTCCCATTATGACAGAAACAAAAAAAACAATAGATAAGATTGTCCCATACCTAAAAGCTGGGAAAGCAGTACCTGAATATTTAATCCAGGAATATAGCGACGAATTAATAGAAGACCCACAGGAGCACCGTATCGGCGTCTATGACCTCAGAGAGCCTGGTAGCAGGGGTATAGCCTACGATTCCCTAATGGATGTCTCTGAGGGGCCTATCCTTGTCATACAGAGCGGTGTGAGTGTTAGTCATGCAACGTTAGGCGACTGTCTAGAATGGGTTTATAAAAATGTGGGTTATAAAAGTAAATCAGCAAAGAGAAAGCTTTTAATTAAGAATCAAATTATTAGATCTATCTATGAAAAGAGAGATTGGAAGGGAATAAAATTTGTGGATATGAGAGGCAAAATAAAACTAAATAATATTATTAAGCCACAAAATGTGGATCAAAAGGAATGGGAATTCTATAGAGAATGTTGTTATAGTTACTATCCAGCCTTCCCCCAAACATTCCATAAGTATTTCAAAAGAAAAAGGGATTCAATACCTGGAAAACCTAATAGACTATTAAAAATATGGGAAGAACCATTTCAAAGATGGTTGGATAACCCTGATGGAATGCTCGCTAATCCAGTTGAATATGTCCCTAGAGGATGGTCGAGGATTGCCGAATAATGTTATTAATTAATAATACATCCATGAAAACAATGGGAACAAAGAACAATATTTTAATCCAGAAAAATGGAAGTAAAAAGTATAAATACTTTTTTAGAACTTATGATGCATTCCAACAGTGTTGTAGGAGGGTATACCCCTGCGCTGTCAATAATGTATTATTTGTATCTTATTTCAGTTTCGAGGAATTAAAATCACTGAATATAGATGAAATTAGCTATCTCGTCTAATAATGTATATTATCTGTAAAATCTGCGGAACAAGGTAACTCTGTATGAGTAAAAATAATAATCAGCCAAAAGTAAAAACTCCAGCCAACAACGATATCGTTGACGCAAAAAAAACGTTTACTAGACCTTTAGTAAATAAAATACTAAGAGAGGAATTGTCCAACGTTGATTCTAAATCAATATTTGGAATGGATAATGATGCTGGATGGTATGATTCTAATTTTGAATTATATAGAAGGGATTTAACAGGAACTCCATATATCCTCGGTGTCTTCGACTCTATGCGCTATAACCATCCAGTTATACGCTCATCTATGGACTTTAGAAGAAATCAGGTGTCCAATCTTAGGTATGAAATAAAACCACGTTGTGATGACCCTGATGACATGCAAGAATTTGTTTCAAAATCTGTTGAATATGTAATCAATAAAATGCCATACAAGAATATTAACAGTCTTGTTTCATTTGTATATGACAATGTAAGTACCTACGGATTTTGTTTCTTCGAATGGATTTGGGATGAGGAATATCAAAGTTTTGATATATTACACATTCCAGCATCAACAATTGATAAGATAACTCTTACAGATGATTATAGATATATTAACCATATCCGCCAAAATTACGGCGCTGGAATGAATATAATAGAATCAGACAGACTCATCTGGTTTGGTCGAGACTCAACACTTGGCAATTATTTTGGGCGATCTGATTTGCGTGCTCTCTTGATGTATTTTGAGGCACAGCAACAAGCAATGCAGAACCTTTTACAAAATCAGCGTAACGCAATAGGCATCCCATATCTACAACAAACAGAGGTTGTGCCTGATGAGAATAGTTATTTAGATGGCCTAGCTTTTCTGAGAGATCTACAAAATGGTCGTAAGCCAACGTTTATAGCGAGCGAACAGTTGAAGCCTGAATATCTTCAGGCCGGTACAATTGACGTAGATGCTACAATTAAATTTATTGAACATAGTAATGATGTGATACGTGAGGCAACCTTATCATCCCTTAATAGTCTAGGTATCGGTGGATCAGGCGGCGCATATGCGCTTGGACAAGAGTTGTCAGTCTCCGACGCGAAGAAATTCGTGAATCACGTTGAATCCTTTATAGAACTTTTCAACGGAAATACAAACCCACATTCTTGTCTCTTACAAACAATAACGGCTTGTCTTGGATTTGATGTAGATTTGACGCCGGAAGTTTGCATTGTTGACACAATCAAAGAGGATAGGTCACAACAAATAACAACGTTAATTTCACTAGTAGAAAAGGGTATTCTCTCTGTTGATGAAATTGGGAGCGAGAATAAGAGAAGTATTTTGGAAGATCTAGGGTTTAGCACAGAAGCTATTGAGATAGAAGAGGTAAAGCTCTCACAGGCGCCGGTTGGGCCGAATGAGGAAACTGTAGAATTCTCTGTTCCAAAGAAATACTCTCATATTAACTTTACGCCACCAAAAAGCGTCGCATCTGCTGCCAAACGTGGCCTTGTTATGAGAGAAAAATATGGAAGGGGTGGAACAGAAGTCGGCGTAGCTAGGGCTAGGGATCTATCGAACAGAAAGAATGTATCTCCAGAAACAATCGGTAGAATGACTAGTTTCTTTGCTCGTCACTCAGATAACAAGGAGGCTGAGGGATGGAATCCTGGGGAAGAAGGATATCCAAGTGCAGGCAAAATTGCGCATTTGCTTTGGGGAGGATCTCCAGGTAAAACTTGGGCTGAAAAAATAAAAAGGCAGATGGATGCCGCAGACAAGAAGGATTAATTATGTTTTTATATGGATTTCTAACAGGGGTGTTTGTTCTACCGTTTCTCTTGGCGGGATACAGATATATTAAGTACAAGTTCGATCAACTAACTGATTACGAGGATGATGAGTAATGTTTAATTATACAATTGCACAAATACTTCCAAAAGAGGATCTGTATACAAACGAGGGTGACTTACTCCCTTTATCTAAGGATAGCGTCTTCGACGTTGTATTTAGCTCTATAAAGAATTGGATTAGTAAATTTAAACCTTCTGTTTTAAAAGAGCACAACACCGA
>Ga0114919_10004073_pt1 | contig 11748 bp, 13 predicted proteins | sample BlataG_FD_88682 | JGI IMG/M metagenome (GOLD analysis project Ga0114919, IMG submission 88682) | Deep subsurface microbial communities from Black Sea to uncover new lineages of life (NeLLi) - Black_00105 metaG | ecosystem: Environmental > Aquatic > Marine > Oceanic > Sediment | place: Atlantic...
CATCATTAAAAAGACAAGCTAAGGCAAGGGTAAAACAAGCTAGAGAAATATTAGGCAATACGCAGCGTATTAGAGATTTTGAAAAAAAGTCTGCCGATGTATTAACCGAAGATTTAAAGAAGCTAGAAAAAGAGTTTGCAGATGCTAAATTAGAAGCTAGACAAGGCTTATTACTACAACTAACAAAGGATGAAGAACAAGCAGCTAAATTACAGGCTGAAATAGCATTTAAAGCACGTAGCAAGGCAATTGAAGATAGCAACGAAACAGACAAAGAAAAAGCTAAACTACGTAAAGCAAACGAAGCTAAGTTACAATCTGATTTAGATTTTATCACAGATGAATTTGCACAAAAAAGAAAGGATAAGCAAATAGCAGAGGAAAACGAGTTATTTAGTATCAAGTCGGCAGCTTTAGAAGCAGAGATAGCAAAAGAAACCGCTATTTTTGATAAAAGACAACTAATAGACAAGCAAGCATTTGAACAAACAAAAGCTACTGCGGAAGAACTAGATAACTTTGAGGACGAACAACGCAGAGAAAAAGAAAAGAAGGAACTAGAGTTCCAAAAAAGAAGATTGCAATTAGTATTAAACGCTAACAAGCAAATTACCAAAGCTCAAAAGGATTCTATTGTAGCTCAAATTGACTTTATAGATGCTCAAATAAACGCACTAGGAAATAAGGCTAAAGGCGATGCAGACAAAGCGACTAAGAAAGGTGAGGGTAAAAGCCTATTTGGGTTGCTAGGGATAGACCCTGAAACGGAGAAAGATATTAAAGCGGTTCAAGGTGCGTTAGAACAAGTAACAGCCGAAGTATCAAAAGCAGTAGCTCAAAGAGTAGCAGCATTGCAAGAGGAAATAGATTTTAGGAATCAACGTATTAGCGAAATACAACAAGACCTAAACAACGAAATTAGGTTAGCTGAATTAGGAAAGGCTTCTAACATCAAGAACGTACAGGAACAACTAGCAAAAGAAAAGGCAGCTAGAGATAAAGCAGAACAAGAGAAAAAAGAAGCAGCTAAAGCACAGTTCGCACTAGATACCGCTTTGCAGGCTTCAAACTTAATTACTGCTATCTCTAGTTTGTATAGTACCTTATCGGGTGCTTTGCCTTTCGGTATCGGTGTAGCTTTGGCAACTGCTTTAAGTGGTGTTTTGATTGGATCATTCATAGCATCTAAAGCTAGTGCAGCTAATGCAGCAGGTTTTGCCGATGGTGGTTATACGGGTGATGGAGGAAAATACCAGGAAGCAGGTATAGTCCACAAAGGCGAATACGTACTACCACAAGAAACAGTAGAAAAGTATGGCTTGCAAGGTGTAGCGGTTAGCGATGTAGATACGCACTTAGCTGGGCATTTTAGCGACATTCCTAACGCACCACAAATAGCTAGTAAAAACAAAGCTATAAGCGGTCAAATAGCAAAGAACCTAACGCAAAAAAGACAGGAACAGTTAAAAGCATATTCTGATGGAGTTAGGGCAGGATTGTTAGAACAAAATAGTATCTTAAAGGCGCAATTAGAAGCTATTAGAGATATTCCAGAAGTAGTACAAGTAGCTGAAAACAAAACGATGGTTAAAAAGAACGGCAGAACGGAGTATTATAGTTGGGGTAAATAAAAAAAAGCCTGCTAGTGCATTACTCCAACAGGCTAAAAATAATAAATATGAATAATCGGTATGTCACAAGTATACGACAAATATTTTAATTAATCAACCTTTATAAACATTTTTTTAATAATGCAGCACAAATTAAAAGATGCACCTACTTCATGGGTGCTAGATGAAAGTAAACTTTCAGAAGATGACAAAACCATTTTAGAGTATTGCGGATTCCCTAAAAAAGTAGGTATGCGTGATGCCGTACAAGTTCGAGTGAAAAGGATGCGTGCTAATAATGGATTTGTAGATAAGCAAGTTTTGGACTTAGAAGATTATCGTTTTTTAATCACTCCTAAAGATATTGCTAAGAAGCAAATAGCTAGGTATTCTTACAATCCTAATGACCGGGCTAGTGCTGAGCAAATGAACAACGTAATGCGAACGAAAGGCTATCGTAACTACTATGTAGATGCTAACTACATCGAGGGATTTTTGCAAGACTTTTTATCTAAGTTTTCTACTCCTAAGCCTACACCATCAATGTTAGAAGCTACGGAACAACCTGAACCAAAGAAAGCAGAAAAGAAAGGTTTAGCACCTGCACAGAAAGGTAAGGCTAAGAAAATGTACTTAGAAGAATCTAAGGATGCTAAAGAGATTGCAGAAGCTTTAGGTAAGGATATTGAAGTAGTTATTGATTACCTTAAAACACTTAAATAATGGCAAAATATAGTTATAGATACAAGAAGCCAAGAAGGGGAAAAGCTAATGAATGGCAACCCTGCACCGTTAAACAAAAGGAGAAATTAGAGAAGATGCGCCCTTATATGTTCGAGTTTAAAGAGAACAAAGCACCTGAACCTACTCCTAATATGGAAAATAAACAAAAATAATTGAACCAAAACACTAAAAAAAACGTATATATATGCAGATAACGAAGGAAACCTTTTTTAAGGTTGTGTCATTTCTCACTAATGACAAAGTAAACGAGCAGGAACTTAGCGACTACCTAAGTGAAGATTTGGAAACAGGCGAAGAACTGTTTGAAGCAATCAAAGACCCGCTAAAGGCTTATAAAAAGTACAATCAAAAAGAATTAATTGGTAAAGGTTTTAGACAAGCTTCTAAAAAAACAGAATCACTAATGCAAGAGGTATTTGGTGATATTGAGTTTGAAGGCAAAACGCAGGATGATATGTTTATCGAACTACGTGATACTATCAAACAAAAGCCTACCACACCTACCAAATCAACAAAAAGCGTAACATTACAAGATGCTCTTAAGAGCGAGGAAGTAAGGAACTACGTGCAGGAACTTAAAGAGAAAGCCGAACAAACAGATGCTATTCAACAACAATTTGATGCGTTTAAAAACTTTACAGGCTTAAAAGATACTGCATTTAATTACCTCACTGCGGCAGGTGCTAAGTTCGATGAAAATCCAGCCATACGAGAACTACAATATAAGGCTATTCAGGATAAGTTATCGACAGTCAAAACCAAGAAACAAGGCGAAGAACATTATATCTTAGATGAAGATGGTGATATAGTTATCAATGAAGAAACTGCAAAACCATATTCTTTGAAAGATTTTGTTTTAAACAACAGTCCTGTGAAGTTTGGGGAAGATACACCACCTGCTAAAAAAGACAAAAAACTTTATACTCCTGACGACAAAGGCGGTACGTCCAACTTCGGATTTAGCAAAGACCATAAGTTCACACATCAAGAATTTAGGGCGGCTATTAAAGAAGGTGACTCGCAAAAAGCCGAGTTTGTTAAGAGTAAATTAGCAGAACAAGCAGGTATAAAAGAGGAATAGACAAAGTTTAGGTTTAGTTATCTAAGTTTTGCGCCTTAAACCTGCCTTTATTTAGAAAACTAAACCTTAAACTTTTAGATTATGCCTAATGATTTTAGTGCTTCGGTTATTCCTATTGTTAGAGCCGAATTAGACACAATTTTTAACAGCAAAGCAACCGTAAACCCTGAATTAACTGTTAATCCTGTTGCCGCTCCTGCTGTTATGATGAAGCAGAACGTTAATATTAACCCTTTATTCGAGGGTGCAGGTAATTTGTGCACTGGTGTTCGTGTATGGTACAACATCGCAGACGTTACAGCATTACCTACTGATTCAGCGACAGCTATCGCCTCAGTTTGCGACCTTACAACAGGTGATGGAATGTCGACAGCTTCACAAGACTACGACTTTAATTACTTCCAAAAACCATCTATCAAGTTAAATGACTTAGATTGTGATAACTATTCTAAGTTCCCTAATCGTGTAGCTTTCCTTTTAGCTCATAAGATGACTTTGATGGTTCAGAAGTTCAACGAACACGTAATTACAGAGTTAGAAGCTAATAAGTCAGTAGCTTCAGCAGCTAACCTACCATCTGATATTACTATTCCTGTAGCAGATTATACTATTACTGGTTCTTCTTTCTGGAGTGGTGAAGGTGCAGCCGATACAATTAGTCTTTTAGACCAATTAGCACGTATCAAAGGATTGCCTAACAACTACTACATCATTTCAGGTAAAGCGCTACGTGTACCTTACGACATTGCACGTGACCACGCAGCTAATGACAATGAGCGTTCTTACGCTTTGACTTTCCAACGTAGAGATATTTTCTGGGATGAGGATTCACTAGATACTATCGCAGGTGCAGAAGTTATCTATCTAGTAGACCCTAACGCAATTGTTTCTTACTTCTACTCTGAATACCCAGAAGAAGGTATCGACACGAAAGATAAAAACAATACTGTTAAATTCTCTTTACCTCTACAGTACTACAATATGTACCAAGACGGTGATTTGTCACTTACTACTTTGCAATTCGCGAATAATGGTGTAATGCAAGATGTAATGATTGATGTACGTTACCAAAAAGCTTGTAATGTTACAGGTAAATACGGTAAAACGTCAGACGATCACATCTGGGAACTTGATATGGTTGGTTTGTTCGACCTTGTTCCTGCTGTGGGTGATAACACAGGTATTATTAAAGTAGTAAAAGCGTAATAAATGTCTTTAGATTGCCTAAATAACGTAATAGGACTATCTAAGTCAACTTGTGACTGTTGGGATGCGGATAAGCCTATCGACTTCGATACGCTTAACGCATCTAGCAGCGGCTTATATGTATCGCAGCCCAATACCATCACCTTACGATTCACTAACAGTGCATCAGACTGTGAGAATGGTGGTATTTGGCAGCTACTTATACAAGCGAGGGAGGATGCAGTTAGGGATTTAGTTTCTGACTTTTTAGCTGCTACTTCGCAGGTCAAAAAAGAAAGGTTTTTACCTTTTACCACAATTGGCGATAGTTACTATAAAAAAGGTGAGTTAGTTAATGGGAATGTTGCGGGAGTTTGGTTAGAACCTTACGAGATTAGAGGGGCAAAGCTTAGAATTGATAGTGTAGATATTACCTTTTGGGATGGTATCTTAGCACCTACAAACGTAGATGTAAGCATCTACTCTAGTTTAGACCTTAATACGGCTTTAGCTACAGCTACGGCTAACGTAACCGCTAATAAAACAACAGCTACGGCTACATTTGCTACTCCATTTGTTAAGGATTTAGGCGATATAAGACAGGATTTAAACGAAAGGCTTTACATTCTTTACACTATTCCTGCTGGTGCTAGTCCTGTAAGTAACGATACGGAGAAAGGATGCGGATGTAACAAGCATAACCACTATAGAGATAATCCATTTTTACAGATTCTTACTTTGGGAGGTGTTCAAGGCGATGCAGTGGCCACAATAGATACAAACGTAGCTAGAAGTGGTGGAACTATGCAAGGCTTAGTATTGAATGCTTCTATGGAATGCGATTATTATAGTTGGTTGTGTGACCTAGCGCAAGTACCTAATCAAACCACAAATATAAGCGGTCAAAGGCTAAAGCTAGGAATGGCATTAGCAGACGGACTGCAAGCAAAGGCGATATACAATTTAGCACATTCAATATTAAATAGTGGTAGAATCAATCATGATACGATGGTTTTAGAACCTGAATATTACTACAAGATAGCTAACCACTACATCAAGATATACAAAGCAGCTATTGAAAACCTAGTTTACTATATGCCTGCTGACGTGTCCGATTGCCTTGTTTGTGCGGAAGATAAAAGAATGAGAAAAAGCCCTATTCTAACATAACTAAATCTTAAAACCAATGAGTTTAATTAATATTTTTGCTGTTGATTGTGACCTTGTAACGTGTCCTGGTGGTCCGTTAGGTGCAATGAATGCACAAACTGAAAGCTGTAACGATGTTGCGCTGTCAGAGGTGAATAGCATCATCTTTTGGCACCCCACGTCAGGTAATGCACCTACGAACTGGGGGCCAGCTATTGCGGCTATTGACTTTTCGATAGATAACACCGATGCAACAGATGCAGACCAAAAACAAATATTTGTAACTGGTGGTGTTCCTGAACCAGAAGAAACAGAAATTACTGTTAACGGTTTTCAAACTGTTATTCTAAACAAGACCTTTACACTAAACTTTGAACTGTATACAGACGGTTCAGATACTTATGATTATATGCGTAAGTTACAATGTGGAACGGTTAAACCACAATTCCTATTTACTACTATGGGCGGTAAAATCTTTGGTGCTGATGGTGGTATTACTCCATCTAAATTTACAGTAAACAAAGTATTGGAACAAGGGGAGGAATCAGTAGAAAAGTGGGTAGGTGAGATCCAATGGAAAGCACTTACAGCACCTGACCGTTACGACAATCCTTTATAGTAGGCTATAATTATTATCTGTTTATACGAGGTTAGCCCCTTTAGATTTATTCTTTTGGGGCTTTCTTTAAACATATACAATGTACGCAAAGATAACAGCATATAACAACGATATTTCAAACAATGGGTGTTCTGACTTTTCAATGAATGTCTTTTGGGGCGATGATTACCGTAATGAATTTTACTTATGCGGTGACTTAGGTCGTTCTACTTTTGAAGATGTAATAGAAACTACTACTGATGCTACAGGACAAACTAAACGAGTTCAAAATACATCTATTGAGCGTTTTAACCTATCTTGTGTTATTTCTACTCCTTTGCTACAGTTTTTAAAGTCTATTGATAAATGCGATAACAAGATACTTACATTCTTAGATACGGGTGATTCCTTTAATATTACTAACATTGACATAGAAGATAGCGGAGATAATCTAACACCATCTAACCTTGTAAATATTATATTTGAAGATGAACCTATCACTAAAGTATCTAGCGTTGTTTATGTCGATAGTGAAAATAAATTAGCTTATTGGGATAATGATAACGATGGTACGAAAGACCTTAACGGTGAAGCGGAATATCAAAGCGGTTTAGACTTTTTCCAATCATGGCAGCTATATTATGAAGCTGATGGAATTACTCCTACTGCTAGTGGTGACGTTAGTATGTTTGTTTATGGCGAACGAAACGGCATAGAAAGCCTAATAGGTATCTTTAGAGGTGCTTTTGGTGATGCTTTTAGCGATAGTACAAAATGGCAGACTACACAAAGCTTACATTTATACTTTAGTGGTACTGTAGGGCATACTAATGTAGTTACGTTTAATAAGCGTGCCTTTGCAGAGGATAACGGATATCTAAGCGATGAAGAAGAAGATAGAGCAGTTAATGTGCGTTTAGACTTATCGATAGACGGTAGCGAAAGACAGCCTACTACTTGTGCTTTAGTTTATTCTGTTTTAGGTGGTTTTCATCAAGCGAAGATAACTAACGGCAGTACTTTTGAGTATGGTTATATTACGTTAGGTAAGGCAGACGAAAAGAATACTATTGATACTATCCAAGATGTAAGACAAGATACAGGAAGCGGTGCGAGTACATTAGTTACAAGTCCTGCGGCATCATCTTTATCTAACTTTAGCCAATTATACACCTTAGCGATAGCACCTAGTACGACAGAATTTTACTATGCAGGGGCTTTTACTACTAATGGCGGATATGAAGCTGAAAATGGCAGAGGTAGTTTAGATGCTAGTTCTTTTGCTATTTCTCCTGATGGTGTTAGCCCTATTTCGCAGCAACAAAACATACTTAATTTTACAGTAGGTGCTACGCCTTATGACATTAATATCACGTGGCGTTATTTGCGTGAGGTTGGCTTCCCTTATGCTGTTGCTAACTTCCCTAACTTGGGTAATATTACGGCAGCAGGTGCGGTATATATCTACTTAGATGGTGGTCTGATAACCAACCTACCTAGTATATTACCAGGTTCGCAGGACGTAACAGGAACTAACACTATTACACTACCAGATACAGACGTACATACTATAAAATTCACATTAACCACTAATAACGGGTACGAGATATTTAGTGAATTTCAGGTACAATTAAAACCATTATTCTAATGTATTTACAGCGAGGAACGGCAGATAATGTAGATGCGCCTTTGGGCTATATGCTTTTAGGGGTAAATGTAGGTGTTACACAGGTGACAGGTGATATAGTTATACAGCCAGAACAAGACTTTAGCTACTATAACAAGCGATTCGATAAAGCCTTGAAAGATGGCACTATTACGCAAGCTGTTTACAATGCTATTATAAATAATCAAAATGCTAGTAGACAGGTGTACGAGATAGAAAATGATCTAACAATAGACAAAGAAGAACTACTTAGTTTAGTAGACTTACATAATGTACAGAACGTAGATTCAGGTGGTACTATAGCAGAAATTGTAGAGGACATAATTAACGAGAACTTACAAATAGTAAAAAAAATATAAATGGCATATTTAATACAGCAGTTAGATAATACGATTAATATTATCGAAACGACAAAGCCAGCAGGGCAACAGATTATACTATCTCTTAGTACGTCATGCGTAGTTAAACCACAAAGAAAAGGCGGTACTACTGACGACCTAATCGAATTTTTAGATGATACAGGTATGCCTACTATGGTTTTACCTTTTGATGCTACATTACAGGTGCAAGATAACGGAGGGGCGGCAGCTCCTTTTGTTGGTAATCTTGATGATTTGCTAATTAAGCTAAACAACGAATATTTTAACAACGCTGTCACTACTACTCCTGCTAGTGCAGTGGCAGGAAATGCAACGGAAGCGAAGCAAGACGTACAAATAGCGCAAGGTGCTAAAAAGCTAATAGGGAAAGTTATCGATTTAACTTCTGACGATGGCGGTGCTTGGTCTGGGTTTCCTCTTACACTTAATGCGGATACTACTATTGTATTCAATTTTTTAGATGACACTTCTAATACTTACAACGCAGGGCAAGCTACACCTATTGCGGATATTTCACAGCTAGTTAGTTTTATTAATAGCGTACAGGGTGATTATTTCTTCTCTGCTGCTGCTGCTTCTACAGACTTAGTTATTAGTGATGGTAGCGCAACTATTGTGGAGCTTTCTGATTTAGTTATAGAAGATGGAAGCACATTAACTTATTCAGATTTTAGTATAGATAGTGCTGATACAGATGACTCTTTACTAGCCCAACAATACGAAATACTAAAAAAGTTAGATTCTAATATTAAAGAATTAGTAGCTAATCAAAACGCACCTCAAACTATCGCAAGCGTAGAAAAGAATGCTGCTAATACTCAACCTGTGGCACAAAGTACTATCTTAGGTAACTACCTAATGGATTTTAATAACATTCAAGGTCTATTAGATAGAAGGCAAAGCGGTACAGCTAGTCAAACTTATGCTAGTGGTGTTAGTACTATGTCGGTAGGTTCAGGCGAGTATGCAGTTTGTCAGTCATTCCAAACACACCCGTATTTTACAGGTAAAAGCCACGAGATAGAAATAACTTTCGATAACTTTCAGAATCAAGCAAACGTAGTTAAGAAAGTAGGCTATTTTGACACCGATAGAAGCGCACCTTATAATACTAATTATGATGGGTTTTATTTAGAATCTGATGGTAGCACTTATAATATTGTTATAGCTAACGGTAACACAGGTACAGAAAATAGAGTGCCTATAACATCATGGGATAATAAAGACCTAGCAAATAGCATAAACTTTACCAATTTTACAGTAATGAAAATAGACTTTCTTTACTTAGGTGGTACTAGTTTTAGGTTTTTCTTTAAAACTCAAAATGGTTGGGAATTAGCACATACTTATAACCATGCTAACGTATTTACGGGTACTATTGTTAAATCTCCTACATTACCTGTTAGATGGGAAATTAGAAGTACTACAGGTTCAGGTACTTTAGGGCAAATTTGCGCTAGTGTTAATACAGCAGGTTCTATCGATTTAGTAGGAAATAGGCTAACTACTCCAACTAATACTAATCCAGTAAATGCTAATAGTACCGGTATTAAATATATGCTTGCTGCTGTAAGGCTAAAAGATGTTAGAAAAGCTATCCTATCAATAGAATCATCTGTGTTGTCGTCTACGAATGATAATATTTTTGTTAGTTTGATTGGTAACGGTACTATAGCGGGTTCACCTACATGGACTGAATTTTCAGACGATACAGGGCAGCTTTTAGGTGTAGAGTACGCTTTAGGTGATACTTTAGGTAGTCCCTCAGCAACTACTGTAACAGGTGGTTATGAAATTTGGGGAGGTTATCTGTCGGATCGGGGTAGAGTATTAGCCACAGATGGTGTATCTATAAATAGAAAGCTAGGTTTTAGCCTTGATGGCGTAGCAGACATAGTAGCATTATGCGTAGAACCATTAGCAGGTGGTACTAATGCAGATGTTTACGGAAATATTACTTTTTCAACTAACTAAAAATACATAAAATGCCTAACGCAGTAATAAATAAAACAGCAGGTTCTTACGCACTACATATAAAAAGAAATTCTGCACAGATACCTAACGCACCATGCGGAGATATGACCGTTATACCTTTGGCAATCTATAAACATAGCGCATACGGTGTAGAAGTAATTTTAAAGCATGATATTAAGATAGCTCTATTGGTAGGTCAGGTTGATTCTATTGGGGCGGTTACGGACTTGAACACAGTACAAAAGATATACGATGCTTTAGTTTTAGAACTAGGTTGGTAACACTTATAACACTATACTATGAATGACATTTTAATTAAATTGCTAGAACAAACACCCGTAGTCATCGTCATGGGATTAGGTTTGTATTCGCTTTGGTCTGAAATGAAGGCTAAAGAAAAAACATTTGCAGAGGAACGCAAGCAACACAAAGACGAACTAAAAGAAAGAAACGACTACATACAAAATAGAGATATTGAAATGAGAGATACTCTAAAAGATGTGGTAGTTTTACAAGAAGCAATCAAGGAACGACTAGATGACCTTGAGAGTAAATTTGACAACATAAATAAGTAGCTATGAATTTTTCAATCGACGCAACAGGCGATGAGTTAAAACAGCTTAGACTGAAACTCAAAAAGGCTGCGGATGAGGAACGTAAAAAAAAAGGTCACAAAACCGATAGAAACGAACCTACCGAAGCTAAAAAAAAAGAGCCTAGCAAGACGTTAGAAAAAAGGAGTAGCTACGAACTAGCTCCCGGCATTATGGTGTTAATTATAGCTACTCTATTTTTTTCTTTATTGCTGATACTTTGTATTAATTATTCTATTTTTATACAGAATATCGGTAACATTTTTGATTTTAATATTTTCGATGAATTAATGGGAGGTGATCCCATAAACCCTATAGACTATGTGTTCGATTAAACAGCAAAGTATTTCAGGAACTACAGACGATTTTCAGGCCGACTTTTCAGATTGCCTAGAATATTCTTACGGTAATGTAAGTTGTGTAGTAGTAGAAGAACTTCCAGGCGGTGCGGCTACTTATTCAGTAACAGGATATGCTACAGATAATGCACCAGTAGAAGAAGAAACGGAAGTTCCTGCAAGCGAAAGGGTAAACCCTAGTAAGGTTTTTAAGTGGATAACAGATAAGCTAAAAGATGCCCTTTGTCCTAATTGTATGTAAATAAAAAAGGCTAGTATCGTTTGATATTAGCCTTTTATTGCGTTTAGCCAGTAGTTGTGCAACATAGCTACACATCTGTTTTCAATTCAAGTACCGTTCCTGTAATCGCAAAAAACAAATTCTGCAACTCGTGAACATATTTATACCTAAACCATTTCACAAAAGGGA
>Ga0114919_10004076_pt1 | contig 11746 bp, 10 predicted proteins | sample BlataG_FD_88682 | JGI IMG/M metagenome (GOLD analysis project Ga0114919, IMG submission 88682) | Deep subsurface microbial communities from Black Sea to uncover new lineages of life (NeLLi) - Black_00105 metaG | ecosystem: Environmental > Aquatic > Marine > Oceanic > Sediment | place: Atlantic...
GGTGCGCAACCACCCACGGACCGAATCATCGACGGAAAGAACATCTGGCCCCTTATCTCAGGCCAACCGAACGCCGGCTCGCCACACGAGGCCTTTTACTACTACCAGAATGACCAGCTACACGCCGTCCGCTCCGTAAAATGGAAGCTCCACCTCCCTCTAAAACCAGAAAAACGCCACTGGGGAAAACCCATCACAGAGGCGCCCCTGGCCCTCTACGACCTCGAAAATGACATCGCAGAGAAGAACAATCTTGCACAACACCACCCAAATGTGGTAAAACGTCTGCTCGCTCTGGCTGAAAAGGCCCGCAGCGACCTTGGCGACCTTGACCGCAAAGGCGAGAACGTCCGACCGGCCGGATGGGTCCAAAACCCAAAGCCGCTGTTATTGATGTCGAAGTAAAAGAAATTGCAAAATAGAAAGGCAAAATAAAACGGCGATAAACCGGAAAATCTCGCTAAACCAGTACCTCGACGAAGTTGCCAGGTTCGCTGACAGCAAGTACGGCAGTATGGTCAGAACCCAATTCAAGGATATTAAAGGCAGCAGTGAGCTGGCGATGCTTGCGGCGCCAAGCGCCGAAGAATTGGAGCAATTGAAGAAGGCCGTTGCTATAATGACGCCTGCAGAAAAGCAAAACGCCGGCGAACTGACCGACGAACAAGTGCAAAAAATTGCCATTGACGCCGAGATAGATTCCGGTATATTTGCCATCTTCATAAACGGCTATGCATTACATTGCAAACGTGTTTCATAAAGTGATGCTGGTAAGATGCTGACAGCATATATGAAAGGAATTTTCAAAGTTACCCAAAAGGGAGACGCCAGAGAAGAAAGCTATTATAAAACTTTGGCAACCCTGATGGATGATTTTGCGCGCTCAATAAGCCGGGCAAAAACTGAAGTCACCATTCTCCCCAAAAAAACTGAAGCCGGCAATCCCGATTTCCGGGTATGGGATGGCGCGCAGCACATAATTGGATATATCGAAGCAAAACCCCCCACGCAGGAAAACCTTGATAAAATCGAAGAGTCGGAGCAATTACAAAGATATATCAGCGCTTTCCCCAACGTTATTTTGACGAATTTTTTCGAGTTTCGTTTGTACCGCGATGGCAAATTCATTGATAAAGTTCAGATTGGACGCTCGCTTATTGCCAAACAACTCAAACTCGTCCCGCCTATAGAGAATGAAGATAAGTTTTTTGATTTGCTAAATAAGTTTTTCAGTTTTGCTCTCCCAAGAACATACACGCCCAAAACACTCGCACAAGCTCTTGCCAACAGAACACATTATTTGCGAGAGCAGGTATTTTCAGAAATTGGCAGAAACAACGGTAAGTTAGCAGGATTTTACGAGGCATTTCAGCAGCATCTGATTGCCGGTCTTACTGAAGAAGACTTTGCGGATATGTATGCTCAGACCATAACTTATGGACTTTTCGCCGCAAGTACTCGATGTAAGGAAGAATTCACAAGGCGGGTCGCCTTTGACAACATCCCACCGACTATAGGTATCCTCCGCGATGTATTTCGCTTTGTTTCTCTGGAAGAACCTGGTGTCCAGCTTAGCTGGATAATTGACGATATTGCAAACGTCCTTTCAGTCGCTGACGCAAAACAAATGCTGCACCGATATTTTGTCGAGGGTAAAGGCAGAGACCCTATTTTCTATTTTTACGAACCGTTTCTTGCAGAATACGACCCGAAAGAAAGAGAGCAGCGGGGGGTGTACTATACCCCACAGGATGTTGTCTCTTATATCGTCCGTTCCCTTAATATTATTCTAAAAGACTATTTCAATAAAACCGACGGTTTCGCAACAGATTCAATAACGGTGCTCGACCCTGCCGCAGGAACATTGACATTCCTGGCAGAAGCGGCGACTGTTGCAGTTAATGAATTTTCAAGCACTTATGGAGCTGGGGGAGTAAACGAGCTGATAAAAAAACACATCTTGAAAAATTTCTATGCATTGGAATTGATGATGGCTCCTTATGCAGTCGGACATCTGAAAATGGGATTTCTGCTCGAAGAATTAGGCTACAAGCTGGCCGAAGATGACAGGTTTAAACTCTACCTGACAAATACACTCGATATGAAAGAGCTTGCAGAGAGTAACCTGCCAGGTATGAGCTCTCTCTCTAGAGAATCTCACGCCGCAGGAACCGTAAAGAAACAAACGCCCATTTTGGTTATTCTCGGAAATCCTCCTTATTCGGGACATTCGGCCAATAAAGGCCCCTGGATAAGCAAAGAAATCAGAGAGTACTATAAGGTCGATGGTGTGGATTTAGGCGAGAAAAATCCTAAGTGGCTCCAGGACGATTACGTAAAGTTCATCCGTTTTGCTCAGTGGAAAATAGACCAGGCGGGCGAGGGTGTCCTGGGCTTTATTACAAACCATAGCTATCTTGATAACCCAACTTTCAGGGGTATGCGGCGGTCTTTGATGAACAGCTTTGACCACATCTACATACTTGACCTCCACGGCAACGCAAAGAAAAAGGAAAAATGCCCCGACGGCTCCAAGGATGAAAACGTATTCGACATCCAGCAGGGAGTTGCAATTACCTTGGCCGTCAAGAAGAAGGCCTTAAAGAAAAAGATTGCACACGGCGACCGCTGGGGGCTGCGCGAAACTAAATATGAATGGCTAAAAAGCAACCACATAAAAAGCACAAAGTGGAAAAAGCTTTTACCGAAACCTGAGTTTTATTTCTTCGTCCCCAGAGCCGAAAAACTATTGCCTCGTTATCAAAAGTATCTGAAAGTTACAGACATATTTCCCACCAATAGCGTAGGGGTTGTAACAAGCCGTGATAAATTCGCTATCGCTGCTGATAAAGCAGAGCTGAAAAAGCGCATAAGAATGTTCCGCGATGAAAACATCCCCGACAGTATCATAAAGCAGGCCTTTGACCTCAAGGACAAGACCGGTTGGAAGACAAAAGACGCTCGAAGGAAAATAAGAGAGCAGGAGAATTGGGAAAAGCAAATACTACCCATTCTATACAGGCCCTTTGACCGGCAATGGATTTTCTACAACGATGCTGTAATAGAGAGAACCAGAAAAGATGTTATGCGACATATGATGCGAGAAAACCTCGCTTTGATAACCTCCAGGCAAGCTCAGAGTGGTTTTCGGCATGCCCTTATTACAAACCAAATCGCCAGCCTTAATTCGACCGGTACTGCTGGCAGATATGGAAGCGGGTATGTTTTCCCCCTTTATCTTTATCCTGATGAGGATTTATACAACAATAGTCAAACCAAAACATACCAGCGCGAAGTTAATATTCACCCGCGAATATTCGAGGCGCTAAAGAGTGCGTATGGGAAAAAACCGAAACCGGAACTGATACTATATTACATATATGCCGTTCTGTATTCGAATACCTATCGGCAAAAATACGCAGAGTTCTTAAAAACTGATTTTCCACGAGTCCCGTTCTGCCGCGATTACCACTTATTTCGTGCAATCAGCAAATTAGGCAAAAATCTGGCCGATTTGCACCTGATGAAATCCAAAAAGCTCGATAAACCAATCGCTAAGTTTGAAGGCAGCGGCGATAACCTTGTGACAAAAATCCTGTACAATGAAAAAGAAAGTTTGGTATATATAAACTCAGGCCGATACTTCGGGCCAATCACTAAAGATATATGGGAATACCAGATAGGCGGTTACCAGGTTATGGCCAAGTGGCTCAAAGACAGAAAAGACCACCGCCTTTCATTGGAGAATATTAAGCATTATTGCCGGATTGCAACAGCGATGAAAGAAACAATGAATATTCAGAAGCAAATAGACGCTATCTACACAGACGCTGAAAGGCAGTGTGTTAGCATTTAGTAAATTGTGCAAACGTGTTTCGTGATTCGCCGCGGCCAGTCACGGAAATTGATTATAAATCAGTAACGAAAGGAAAAAACTATGGCTGTAAAATTAAGAATGACTCGAATAGGAAGACGGCATCGGCCCTTCTTTAGAATCAATGCCGTCGAATCACGCACGCCGCGCGACGGCAAAATCATCGAAAAGCTGGGCTATTACGACCCAATCGAAAAAGACCCTGCCAAGCAGATTGTCCTCGATCGCGAACGCATAGAGTACTGGCTCGGCCAAGGCGCAATCCCTTCCGACGCCGTTTCACAAATCCTCCTTCGACAGGGGATAAAACATAAATACGCCGAGCAGCAGCCCGCCCGCCGAGCAAGGGCACGGATCGCTGCCCGCGCAAAAGGCAAATTCTTCACAAAAGCCGAAAAAATAGCCGCACAAAAAGCCGTCGAGGAAAAGGCTGCCGCGGAAAAAGCCGCGGAAGAAAAAGCAAAAGCCGAAGAAAAAGCCGCCAAGGAAAAGGCCAAAGCCGAAGCTGAAAAACCAAAAGCCGAACCCAAGGTAGAGCCCGAAGCAAAAGCCGAACCCGAAGCCAAAGAAGAACCTAAAGAACCTAAAGCTGCACCTGTACCCAAAGAAAAAGCGCCCGAAGAAGCCAGGGCCAAGCCCGAAACCGAAATCAAGGCGGAAGCACCACAGCCAAAAGAAGAAAAGCCAAAAGCCAAACCTAAACCCGCCAAAAAAGCAAAAGCTGAAGTAGTAGCTGAAGCTAAAGAACCGCAAGCAAAGGAAACTCAAGAAAAGCCCGAAGCCGAAGCAGTAGAGGAAAAGCCCGAGCTCAAACCCGAAAAAGCTAAAACCAAGCGCAAAGCTAAAGCACCAGAGGAGAAGTCGGAGGACAAAACTGACACAGCTGAAGAAGAGCCAAAGGCCGAACCCCAACCAGAGGCAAAAGCCAAAAAAAAGGCCAAGCCAAAGACCAAAAAGAAAACAGCTTCGAAAGAAGAGACAGACGCCAGTGATACGGATTGATGTACTTACCCTTTTTCCAGAGATGTTCCAATCGCCCCTGAGTCACTCAATATTAAAGAGGGCTCAGGACGCCGGCATAGCCCATATTGTTCTCACAAATATAAGAGATTTCGCCACCGACAATTACAATAAGGTAGATGACAAACCTTATGGCGGCGGCCCTGGTATGGTTATGATGCCAGGCCCTGTCTTCGACTGCTTCGAACACGTCCGGAAGCTCTCACCCGAAATAGGCCGAGTCATTCTGCTTACACCACAGGGACAAAAGTTTGACCAGGCAAAGGCAGCCGACCTCAGCAAAGAAAAGCGACTGATTCTAGTTGCCGGCAGATACGAAGGATTCGACGAGCGAATCCGCATCGGCCTCGGCGCAGACCAAATCTCAATAGGCGATTATGTCCTAAGCGGCGGCGAGCTGCCCGCAATGATAATCATTGACGCCGTCGTCAGATTACTCGCCGGCGCCCTCGGCGACGAAGACTCCTCCAAAGATGAAACTTTTAGCACCGGCCTCCTCGAATACCCCCAATATACCCGCCCCGAGGTCTTTCGCGGCATGAAAGTCCCCGAAATACTCCTAAGCGGAGACCACGCCAAAATAAACCAGTGGCGACAACAACAAGCCCTTGAAAAAACAAAAAAATACCGCCCCGACCTCCTCAACCGGAGCAACAAACAGTGACATGTCTCTGCCATGCTCGCCGAGTCTCTTGAAAACGAAAATTAACTTCTCCGGGCACAAACAAAAAAATTGATAATTTCAAAAAACTCTTCTTGACTTTCGTCCGTATATTTTGCTTAATCGTCCAGGTACTGTTTTGCAAATCATTTTTTACCTGGAACAGAACGATGAAGGATAAAGATGCGTCCGGACAAAAGGCTTCACCAAGAACCAAAGGACCTTCAGGGGGCCCAAAGTCGCTTGGGCCCGTGCCAATCCTTGAGGAATATGTCCAGCCTGATTGGTGGAGACTCATATTCAATGCAACTTACTTAAAAACAGATGGCGATGTCGTAAGTGACCAGCAGGTCACCACCAAAGAGGTTGACTCCTTTTCGGGTATTCTAAACCTCTCGCCGCAGGAAACAATTCTAGACCTCTGCTGTGGGCAGGGGCCTGACGCTCTTGAACTTGCAAGGAGAGGTTTCTTGAATGTTGAGGGCCTGGACCGCTCACACTATCTAATCCAGAAGGCAAAGACACAGGCAAAAAAAGAAGGCCTCAGTGTCAAGTTCAGGGAAGGAGACGCCAGAAAACTTCCTTACCACCCGGATACCTTTGATGTGGTCATGATTCTGGGTAACAGTTTTGGCTATTTCGAGACTATACAGGACGACCTTAGGGTCTTAAGAGAGGTCTTTAAGGTTCTAAAACCCTGGGGCAGACTGCTTATCGATGTCGCCGATGGCGAATACCTAAAGAAAAAATTTCAGCCAAGGTCTTGGGAATGGATAGATAAAAGGTATTTTGTCTGTCGCGAGCGGTCACTTTCCCTCGACAAGCAGCGCCTGATATCAAGAGAAGTCGTTACACATGTCGAAAAAGGAGTCATCGCCGACCAATTTTATGCCGAACGCCTCTATACACGCAAAAGCATTACTGAACTACTACAGACCGCCGCCTTCACAAACATCGCCATCCACGGCCAGATTTCCGGAGATTCCCAGCGAAATCAGGACCTTGGAATGATGGAGAAAAGAATTGTCGTCACCGCCGCGGCAAGAAAAGACTGGACCCCACGAAAGAAAAAGGAGTTGACTAAGAACGTCGTAGTAATCTTCGGCGACCCCGCCAAACCAGACCCCTTAAAGCCACTACGCGTCTTTGATGATGACGACTTGTACACAATTGACCAGGCCAAGAAGGCCTTGAGGGAACTGCCCGAATACCGCTATACCTGGCTCAGCAATCACGACACCTTGTTTCATGACCTGACAAAGCTCAATCCAAAAATTAACCTTGTCCTTAACTTTTGTGATGAGGGTTACAATAACGACCCCAGGAAAGAACTTCATGTGCCTTCTATGCTCGAAATACTGGGGATTTCTTATACAGGTTCCGGCCCGCAGTGCCTCGCATTTTGCTATGACAAGTCCCTCGTCCGCGGAATTGCAAAGGAAATGGACATACCCGTACCCGAAGCCTTCTTTATCAAGCCGCAGGATAGCACCTTTGAGCTCCCCTTTGGATTCCCGGTTATCGTGAAACCAAACTTCGGCGATTCCAGCTTTGGAATTACCCAGAGAAGCGTCGCAAACGATGCTGAGCAGCTTGTCGATGCCATCTCGGAAATAAGGGAAAAGTTCGGCTACGAAAAACCCATACTCGTAGAGGAATTCTTGACCGGAAAAGACCTAACCGTCGGAATAATTGGAAATCCTCCTGAATCTTACATCGTCTTGCCTATCATCGAGGAAGACTATTCAGAGCTGCCACCGGACCTCCCCAGAATCTGTGGATACGAGGCCAAGTGGCTGCCCGAATCACCGTATTGGAGGATAAAATCCGTACCTGCTCAGTTGCCGGACGATACCGAAAAATTCGTCGTCGAGTGTTGTTTGAAGTTGTTCGAAAGGCTCGACTGCAGAGATTACTGCCGATTTGATTGGAGGCTGGATTCAAAGGACAAACCCAAACTGCTTGAAGTCAACCCCAATCCCGGATGGTGCTGGGATGGGCATCTTGCAAAAATGGCAAAAGTTGCCGGCTTGTCTTATCCTCAAATGCTCGCTGCCATCGTGCGAGCCGCCGAGGAAAGACTGGGCATTCAGACACCAGATGCCGACAAAACCGCTGCCCGGCCCGCACCCCAAGCATTTGATGCCGAAAAACAACAGCACGTTGCCCCCGCCGCACGTGCCGGCTCGTAAAGGACTTGTTCTTCTAATAGAAACTTGTTACAATCCAGTTTTTGTTTACTAACACTGTGCTAAAGGAAATATAACGTGAAAACAAAGTTGCTCGATGCTGTTGAAAGCAAAAGCCTTAAAAAAGATATACCGCATTTCGAAATAGGCGATACGGTTGACGTACGCTGCAAGATTAAAGAAGGCGACAAGGAACGCATCCAGATTTTCACCGGCACAGTAATCGCACGCAAAGGTCGCGGCATCAACGAAACCTTCACTGTCCGCCGAATTGTTGCCAACGAAGGGGTCGAGCGAATTTTCCCCCTTCATTCACCCAACGTCGTTGATGTCCGACCAGTCCGAAGTGGAAAAACAAGGCGGGCTAAGCTCTATTACCTCCGCAAAAGAACCGGCAAGGCTGTCAAACTCGCTCATCGACACAGTGGGCACACCGTCTCCGAATAACCAAACACCAAATACGAGATAATTACAAGCGGCCAAAAAGCAAAAGGTTCGAGCAAAAAAGACGCGATTTTGTAAATAACGTTTTGAACATTTGGTATTTGAATTTCAATTTGTTTCGCCTGCCCTCCGTAGAAGTTTGACTTCGGAGGATGGGGATTTCGATATTCGAGCTTTGGATTTATGTACTATGCTGCTGAACAGACGTAAGTTATTGGCCGACCCAAAACTCCTCGGCCGATGGGGCGAAAAACGCTGCGAAAAATTCCTGAAATCAAAAGGCCTCAAAAAGCTCGCCCGCAACTTCGCCTGCAAAACCGGTGAACTCGACCTTGTTATGGTCGACACCGACGGCTCGATTGTCTTTGTTGAGGTAAAGGTAAGAGCAGATGAAACCCTCACGCCCGCCGAGTCTGTCATCACGCCTTCTAAAAAAGCCAAATTAACCAGAACCGCCCGCTATTTTCTCGCAACCCACAACATCGACAACAGACCCTTCCGCTTCGACATCGTCACCATAATCCTCGGCCAAACCGGCCCACCACAAATAAGACACTACAAAAACGCCTTCGTACCATAAAAATTGGCCAATTTGATAAAGATATTGTAATATTTTGTCGGTCGCCACGTCTTATACAGTGATGACCACGTAATCTTGCTCTTAGTACATTGAAATGAAAATTTATATCTCCCACATAATGGTTTTCATCGTTTCTATGCTGCTGGCTGGCGATATTCCACGCGCAGTTGCAACTACGCAACAGGTCGAAGAATTAATTGCTAAAGAGACGGACGCCCAGCTCGAAATGGCCATGAAGTGGCGCCAGCTCGACAAACTCGAAACGCTCGACGAAAAAATCAAACTCGCCATCGATTGCATGCGTGCAGACCCGGACCTGCCGAAAGGTCTCTTCATATATAATACGAAAATCGGAGTCCGGCTTACTAAAGATGCAAAATCATTTCTCCTCCAGCATCGCGAAGCTGCTTTGCCTCATCTCCTCGAATTTGTCGAAGCGCCAACAACCTACTCCAACAAAGAACGTCGTATTGTTAACGTTTTCGACCTGCTCGCGGATATTGGCCGGCGCCAGGCCGTAGTGCCGCTTGTCCGCAAACTATTCGCTCTCGAAAAGCAAAAAGGCTGGATCCCACGCGCGGACCTGTGCGAAACACTCGCCCGAATCGGCGACCAGGACCTTACCCCTCAATTGCTCAGCCTCTATCCCTATGAAAACACCGCTATTCAAACTCGAATCCACTATATTATTTCTCATGCCCGGCTGCCCAGTCTCGTCCCTGCCCTCATACAGAAAATAGAGGGCTACTTTATTCTCGGCGAACCGCCGCCTTCTTCCCTGGTGGAGGCGTTAGTCGGCCAGGCAGACCATAGAGCCAGAGAAACTCTAAGGAAAATACTACGTACTTCTCCTGACACCGCAGATGTCGACCTCTATGCCCTCAGGGGCCTTTACGAGTTGCGCGAAAACTTCGACAAGCTTAACCTAACCTGGAACCAAAAGGGTGATTTGAATTTCGTCAAAAAATATCCCTATACCCTAACACAGTACCCCATCCACCACCGAGGCCCAAACCACCAGCTTCGCGACCTCATCAAAAAGCGCATCGCCCAGAAGAAAGAAGCCTTCAAAAAGAAATTCTGCGAAAGCAACATCACCGATTCCGGCCTCAAGTTAGAGCTAAAGGCCGAGCCCGAAACCGTTCGCGTCGGCGACAAAATCGAATTCCAGGCCCTCATCACAAATTTAACTCACCAGCCCGTTAAAGTCATGCGCTGCCGCCAGGGTTCCGACCTCGCCTACGTCATGCCAAAAATCTGCATCCACACTTGGGACCCAAACGACCTTCCCGTTTTTAACTCCCCAATCAACATTTTCTACTACCGTGACGGTGGTTTCGGAATCGATCCACTAAAAGACGACGATATCCACCAGCTCAAACCCGGCCGGCAATTTAACATAATCGGCCCGCTCGCTTTTCAACCGTATAAGCTCACCCGATTCGCAAAGGTCAGGCCAGGCACCTACTTCATCAAGATAACATACGATACCACCGGCAAAGCCTGCGGCGCCTCCATAAAAAGGAAAGAAGGCGAAGACCGCCGCCACGATGATGGCACTCTCCCCGAAGCCGTCGCCCCCCTCCAACTCGTATCAAATATTGTCAAAATCAAAGTCCTGCCTACAGCCAAGAGCAAAGTATTGCCGGAAAAGCGTGACCGAACCAATAAAAACTGGCCCTTTGTCTCAACAAGAAAGAAAGTTAGGTAATAGACGATGGAACTAATTGACACCCATTGCCATTTGACCTTTGATGACTTGGCCGGCGACATTCCAGCTATCCTTGAGCGTAGTAAAGCCGCAGGCGTCACCGGCTGGATAACCGTAGGCACCGACCCCAACGAAAACCAAAAAGCCATCGACCTCACCAACCGTGTCGAAAATCTCTACGCCGCCACAGCCATCCACCCTCACGATGCAAAGACGGTGACACGCGAGACTATCGCAGAATTAAAAGAGCTTGCCCAAAACCCAAAGGTCGTCGCCATTGGCGAAACCGGCTTGGACTATTATTACGACAATTCACCCCGCCAGGACCAAAGACGCGTCTTTGCCCAGCACCTGCAAATCGCCGCCGAACTAAACCTCCCCGTCATCATCCACTGCAGAAAGGCCTTCAATGAAACCATCGAAATCCTGGACCGCAACGGCCAAGACGTCAAAAAAGTTGTCTTCCATTGTTTCTCCGGCTCCGCAGACCAGGCAAAAATCGTGCTAAGCAAAGGCTAGCATATTTCCTTCACCGGCCTCGTTACTTTCAAAAATGCCAACAAAACCCGCGAGGCTGCAAAAGTCGTGCCCTTGGACCGCCTGATGCTCGAAACCGATTGTCCATATATGTCGCCTGAGCCGATGCGAAAGCAAAAGCTCAACGAGCCGGCCCTTCTCATTCACACCGCTAAATTCCTCGCCGACTTAAAGGGAATGGACCTCTCCGACTTCGCCCAAGCCACAACCACCACGACTAAGGCTTTCTTCGCCCTGCCCGTTTAGCCCCCAAATTCATTTTCGGGGTTTTGTCTTTATGTACTTAGCCCGCAATTTATTGCGCGCGTTACTCTTTATTTAACCCCACGTTTTACGTGGGGTTTTGACCTTCAACATTCAAAATTCCTTCTTCGATATTCGGCATTCTTTATGGTTATCCTGAGCGCAGTCCAAGGATCTGGCCCGGTTGTCATTCTGAGCGAAGCGAAGCGCAGTCGAGAAATCTATTCCAAACACCCTCGCGAAGCGACCTCAACCATATTTACCCCCCGGCTCTGCCGGCGCTTTCCCTCTTCGCCCGTCGCCGCCCCGGCCACACAAAACTAAATACCATCTACCAACGACTAAAAATCCGGCCTTCTGCCGATTTTCCACTTGATTCGCAGAAATGAAACGGTAGAATCAGCAGCCGAGATCAGAGTATGAGGCAATACTATGCTAAAGACAAAGGAATTTACGATTGAGTTACAAGAAATAGACGCGGGCGAAA
>Ga0114919_10004077_pt1 | contig 11742 bp, 11 predicted proteins | sample BlataG_FD_88682 | JGI IMG/M metagenome (GOLD analysis project Ga0114919, IMG submission 88682) | Deep subsurface microbial communities from Black Sea to uncover new lineages of life (NeLLi) - Black_00105 metaG | ecosystem: Environmental > Aquatic > Marine > Oceanic > Sediment | place: Atlantic...
ACTGGTCCAACGACACGCCCCGCTACGCACTCGAAGAGTTCTTTGAGCCCTTTGAGTAGAGCCGCTTCCATGACTTCAGTCAGAACTCATTGACCCGGCGGGTGCCAGTATGCGGCAACCGGGGTTCGCCCAATTCGACAGCTTCCTTGGGTTTGCCGGCCGTCGGGCCTATGATTCTAAGCCCGGAGGATCCAAATATGGCCACGGACACACCGACAGCGCAGCGCTGGGACGAGCTTAAGCCGGACTCGCCGATGGAATTGCTGGAGCGGCGGCGGGTGGTCGGCCGGCGAGCGATGATCGCGCACATTACGCTCCGCAAGGGCTGCCAGGTGCCGACGCATCAGCATGAGAGCGAGCAGTTCGTCTGCGTTCTGAGCGGTCGCATCCGCCTCGGTCTCGGTGCCGAGGACAGCCGCGAGCGAAGGGACGTCATCCTCGAAGGCGGCGGGGTGATCTGCGTCCCCTCGTTCCTCCCACACTCGGCCGAAGCGCTCGAGGACACCGTCGTCCTCGACGTCTTCAGCCCGCTGAGCGAAACCACCGGCATCGACCGTAAAAAGTGAACCATCCCCGCCTTTCCCGGTTCCCCGTTCCCTGTTCCCTACGTCCCTTCATTCCCAATTCACCATTCCGCGCCATCCCCCACCAATCCCCGCCATCTGAAAACTGACCACTGAAAACCGAAAACTCAACGCGTACCATCTTCCGTGTACGCGCATACGGAGAGCTTACAGCTTAGGGCTTACGGCTTAAGGCTGCCGCCACCGGCGGCGGTCCCGTCCGATAACGAAGGTGGTCAATTAGGGGGCGCGCAAAATGACCACCTTGGCCACCTTGGGCTCACGTGCCCCAACGCCTGGTTTTATCGGATGCACGCCACGTGCCCCGCGCTCTGGGCTATCATCCTGCCTGCGAAACCGAGCTCCCACGACTGGCGACCTGGAAGGGAGTGTGATGGCTGATCGCGCGTTGATGGCGGCTCTGCGCGACAGCATTAAGGACCCCGTGCTGTTCGCTGACACACAGCACGTGATCCGCTACATGAACAAGGCGGCAATTACCGATTTCGACGACGGCGCGGCCCTGCTCGGCCGGTCGTTGCTGGACTACCATAACGAGGATTCGCGCCGGAAGATTATCGAGATTTCGGCCGCCATGGAGGCCGGCGAGGACGAACGGCTGATCAACGAGAATGACAAGCAGCGCATCTACATGCGTGCCGTGCGGGATGCGGACGGCAAGCTGCTCGGTTACTACGAGCGGTACGAGCCCGTTGCGAAGCCATCTTCGCCGGATCAGATGGAAGAGTCGGGTCGATGACCCGACCTACCTGCTACCTGCTGGAAACATGAGCGATCCAACCCCGCAGCTCCCGGCCGGCATGGAAGTGCGAACGGTGGAAGTTCCGACGCCGGACGGCGTCGTGCGCGGAAAGGTCGGTGTTACGACCGGCCCGATGGGTTTGACCGGATTGGTTCGCACCGCGTGCGAGCTGACCGACGCGCTGGTCGCCCGTGCCAACCGGCTGGAGGAGGAAGCGGGACGTACGATCTCGTGCCGGGCGGGCTGCGGTGCGTGTTGCCGTCACATGGCGCCGGTCTCGGCGCCCGAGGCCTTTTACCTGATGGACCTCGTCGATTCCTTTGAGCCCGCCCGCCGGCGTGCCGTGATCGAGCGGTTCGACAAGATCGTGGGCGTGCTGGAAGAGCACGGCATGATCGACGAGCTGCTGAATCCGCAGCACACGGACGAGCCGGTGCTGCCGGTCGCGCGCAAGTATTTCATGCTCCAGACGGCGTGCCCGTTTTTGGCCGATGAGTCGTGCAGCATCCATCCGCGCCGGCCGGTGGCGTGCCGCGACTACAACGTCACCTCGTCGGCCGAGTGGTGTTCGCGGCCCTACGAGCGCGACATCGCCAAGGTGCCGATGCCGCTGCCGCTCTCGGTGTCGCTGGCGCGCTTGACCGCCGCGGTGGCGGGGGACAAGCCCTGTCTGATCCCGCTGACGCTCGTCCCGCGCTGGGTGCGGGCGCATGGGGAGCTGAGAACACGCCGCTGGCCCGGCCTCGAGCTGTTCGACCGGTTCCTGGCGGAAGTAGGGTCGCAGGTCCCATCCGACCGGACGGATCCCGGCATGACGCCCGGCATGCCATAGCGGCGGCACCGCTCAGGCAGCCGCGGCGCCCGGCCTCTTCCCAGCTCCAGGGGAATCTCGGCGCCGTGGGGCGAGATTCTTCGGTCGCTTCGCTCCCTCAGAATGACAGCGGATGCATCGGGTGGCGGATCCGGCCTATCAGTCCGGTGTAAAACCCGCCGAATGCGCCACCCTCGTAGCGTCGGACCTCCGAGTCCGACGTTTCGACGTCATGAACGCGGGCGCGCCGGACTCGGAGGTCCGGCGCTACAGTTTTGCACCGGACTGCTATGTCTTCTGGCGGGTCCGGCGGGCTCGGCCGGGTCGGCTCACGAATGGGCTTCCCGCGATGAAGAACCGCAAGGGAAGGTTTTCTGCCGCGGTGACGCCGACACGCGTCGCCGTGGCGATCTGTACGGGCTGCGGGTCGGTCATCAGCTCGGCGGTTACCCAGAGCTGTTCGCCGCGGGTCAGGTCCCAGCCGTCGAGCGAGCGGTCGATGCCGAAGGCTTCGCAGAGGCGGGCCGGGCCGCGGGTAAGGTTCCGGGGGTCGCCTGTGCCGCGGCGCTGCACCATAAGTTCTATCCCGTCCAGCGGCTCGACCGCCCGGATCAGCACGGCACTGGGCACGCCGGCGGGCTCGGTCACGACGTTCAGGCAGAAGCGGGCATGAATCGCGTAGACGTAGGCGTGTCCGGGCGGCCCGAACATCGAAGCATTCCGGCGGGTCTGGCCGCGGTGGGCATGGTTGGCCGCGTCGTCACGGGCTAGATAGGCCTCGACTTCCACGATTCTGCCGGTGGTGGCACCCTCGGCGGTCACGCGGACGAGCCGTTTGCCCAGGGTCTCGCGAGCGACCTGCACGACGTCGCGGGCGTAGAAACTGCCTGGTAGCGGATCATGCGCGATAGCCCGCAACTCCCTTCCAATGCGCCTGGATTCCCGGCCGCACGCCGCCGCCGGGCGCGATCAGGCTTTGTCCGTCGCCAGGAGGACGTTCACCGCCTTGGCGAGGACCGTCACCTTGTCGCCTTCCCGGATGCCGAGGTCCTCCAAAGACTCGATGGTCATCACCGAGCACATGGTCGAATCCGCCGGGATCCTGACCTTGACCTGGCACATGACGGTTCCCTTTTTGACCTCGACGACCTGTCCCTGCAACTGGTTTCGCGCACCATACTTCATCATGGACCTCCTGACGGACGACCGTTTCGCGAGCCGCAAGTCGGTAGTGTTCGACACCGGCGCACAGTGACACCGGCGGCGGGTTACCCGAGGCTGAGCGGCCCGAACTCCCGTTCCAGCTCGGACCTGCACCAGCCCAATCCTAATGTCGCCCGCGAATCTCCGCGAGCCGCCGGCGCGGCCGGTCGCGTCGATGTATCATGCCCGCCGAGCTGGCGTCTGAAGACATATGGCACCCCGGGACGTGGAGGTAAATGACCATGCAATGGCGGCGGACGTATTCGCGAGCACCTTGGGAAACCCAGGTCGGTTATTGCCGTGCGCTTCGTGCCGGTGACCACATATACGTAACGGCTACCGCCCCGGTGGCCGACGACGGCGGGGTCTTCGCACCGGGGGACGCCTACGCCCAGGCGCGGCGCTGCCTGGAAATCATTCAACGCGCGCTGCGCGACCTGGACGCCGACACCGCACACGTGGTACGCACGCGCATGTTCGTCACCGACATCAGCCGTTGGGCCGAGTTCGGCCGGGCGCATCGCGAATTCTTCGGCGAGCACCCGCCGGCGACCACGATGGTGGAGGTGCGCGCGCTGATCGACCCGGCGATGTTAATCGAGATCGAAGTCGAGGCGGTCTGTCCGCTGGGTCGTGGCGGCGAACCGCGCCCGGAACGGTGAGTTGCTGCCCGCGGTCGTGCGACCGCTAGACTCATGAGCAAGCGGGTCGGCAACGCCGCCTGCCGCTGGGTTTCGGCCTGCCGGGCGCAAGAAAAGGGCTACCTGAGGCAGGCAGCCCTCGCAAAGCTGTTGTATGTCTCTGCCGATCAGCGTCGGCGGATCAGGCTGAGGCCGCCGAGCGCCAACAGGAGGAGCGTGCCCGGCTCGGGGATGAATTCCAAGCCGTCGTGCGCTCCAATGTTGTCCAGTACCTGCGTTCGAGCGTAGCCGTTGCTCGGATCGTAGGTGTACAGATCGCCGCTCCAGTCGATCATCCATAACAGATCGGTCTCCGGATCGTACGCGAGGCCGCAGTTGTTGAACCAGGCCCCATCGTAGAGCAGCGTCGCGCTACCGTTGCTGCGGTTAATATCATAGAGATCGCCGGGCCCGGCAAGAGCGCCCACGATCATGTCGCGGAACGAGTCGTACGCGAGGCCATCCAGGTTGACGCCGGGATTGCCGATGTAGGTCGGCGAACCGTTCGACCTGTCCAGTGAGTAGAACCCGTTCCCCGTGGTCGACCGGCTGGAATAGACTTTGTCGGTCGTCGGGTCGTAGGCCAGGCCGAACATGTCGGTGAAGCCATGGCTGCCGACGAGCGCGGCGCCGCCGTTATTGATGTCGACGGTGTACAGGTTGGTGTCGGCGAAACCGGTGACCATGTACATGGTCTGGTTCGTGCTGTCCCAGGCCAACCCGCCGAAGTCGTACGGCACGCCGATCTGGCCGATGTTGGTGAACTGCAAGGTCTGCGTGTCCAGCACGCGCAGCATGTCGTCGCTGGTGCGGATGGTGTACAGTTGGCCCGCATCGACGGTCGCGGTGACGAGCAACGATGCGGCCATGACCGCTAGAACGAGTTTCAGTCGCATTCCTCTTCCTCCTGCTGTTGCCGGGTTTCCCGGCTTACCCCAAAAACATGCCGTGCCGTATTCGAGTCTCCTGGAGCCGATCGCCCAGCGGGGGCCTCCTACGGGCTGTCAACCAGATAGCCCACGATCGACCGCGCGGCGCGAGCGCTAATTCAAAGAGAGCTGCTCCTCCTGCAAGCCACTCCTGTCCGTAACTGTACCTCGCCCTGGCCTCGACCGCAAGCTTTTTTTTGGACGTAATCGGCAAGGCCGCCGCCAGCCGCCGTCGAGATCAGGACTGAGGGTCTGTCGGCACCCCGACATGTGGGAGAATTAGGCCCGGACCTGATTGTCCGATAATGAGCTGCTTTTAGCCGGAGCGGGGCCAGCCCGAGCGCGTCGGGTCTGCTGTGCGGACCACATACTGTCTTGCTGCCTACAGCAACCCGCAACCCGTTCGCCAGGCGGCCTGATCGCCCGGCAGGTAGGCCTCGTGGATCAGCGTCTCGAATGCCGGACGATAAGCCGTGCCGGTCGGGAGGGCCCGGATTCGCCGGCAGACGCGCTCGAGCTTGTCGATCAGGAGCCCGAGCCGGGCCGGGTCGGCTGCCGAACCACCCATTTCGGCGGCCCGTTCTAGTCCTGGACGCAGTCGCCCGAACAGCGCGTGACCGCCTTCGAGCCCTGACGCACAGGCCGCGAGATCGCCATCCGCGTAACGTCCGTACGCCCGCTCGACCAGCCGTACCCACTGGACGGTGACGCGGTGCAATTCGATGGGCAGCAGCAACGGGCTGTCTGCCGGCAGTGGGGCACGCGCGTCGTCACATAGTCGGAGGATCTCGTCACCCGGCGGCCCACAGGCCTCCTCGCGCCAGTCTTGCCAGAGGTAGAAGGGGTTTTGCCGAATGACGAAGCGGTCGCGCAGTTGCCGCCACGTGCCGGGTTGCAGAAACGGCGCGGCGGCGGGGATGCGGTTGCCGAGGATTTCGGCGGCAGGGGCATAGTCCTCACCGCCTTCGGCCGCGAGCGCGGCTTTCCAATCTCCCCCGCCCGCCAGCCGCCGGCCGGCCGAATAGATGATCGGCAAGGTGCTGACGTACTGCGTGAAGAAGCTGAACTCCCACGTGGTCACGCACACGCCCAGCGCGTCGAGCCGCCGGGCGTCCTCGGCGTGCGCGTCGATGTTCTGCCGCGAGGCGTCGAGGAAGCACCAGCCGCTGTCGTACGTATGAATGCTCGGGCAACACACGACGTCGAAGCCGCGCTGGCGGAACATTCGCGTGGTGTCGGCGGGCCACGCGTCGTAATGCCAGTCGAAGATCACCGTCTCGCGCGGCAGCGCGTCGAGCACGTCGGGGTATTGAATCAACATGTCCCCCCACACGCACGGCCGCCGGCCACGCTCCAGCACCCAGCGGCATAGCGCTGCGAAGTACTCGGCGTAGAGACCCGCTTTCCCGACCTGCTCGACGCGGGCGGCGCAGCGCTCGCATTGGCCGAGCTGCTTTGTTTCGTCCCCGCCCAGGTGCACCCACTCGTCGTCAAACGCGTCGAGCACGTCGGCAATCAACCCGCGTACGAATTCGGCACACTCCGGTCGGCTCGCGCAGATCTGCTGTGGCCCGGAGAAGCTGCCCTCGGCGAGCCATTGTCCGCCTTCGGAGCGGATGAACCCCTCCATATGGCCTAGCGTGTTGAGGAACGGGATGACGCGCAGCCCCTGCGCGCGAAAGCGCTCCGCAAGCCGACGGGCAACCTCCGGCGTCAGACACTCCGGCCCCGCGGCCCACGGCGCCGACGGATACGCGAAGCGGTGCTCCAGATACAAGCCGATGGTGTTGTAACCCGCCTGCCGCGAGCGACTGAGCACGTCTTCCAAAAACTGCTCGCTCGGCGACTGCTCCCGCGCCAGGTCGTACATCCAGCCGATGAATTCCACGCTTCACGCCTCCCACTCAAACAACCGGCCTAAATCACCGTGCGCAATTCTGCGACACAGGGAACAGTTCCATCAAGCGGTCTTTCGCAGATAGCGTTTGGCGGCCGAGCCGGTTCGCCGCCGCAGGAAGCCGCGCACGCGGCGCATCTGCGTATCCATGGACTTACCGCGGTGATTCCTGGTTGCATCAGCATGCAAATCTTGCCATAGCCGCTCGATCTTGTACTCGTTCGGACAGTACGGCGGCAGGAAATGCAGCACGATTTGCGCCAGACGCCGAGCGCTCGAAAACCCTGCAAAATAAGGGATTTTCAAGCGCCCGGCCCAATCGCCCCCACGGGGACTCGAACCCCGGTCTCCAGGATGAGAACCTGATATCCTAGGCCGCTAGACGATGGGGGCCTGACCCTGCACCCGCAGGTTGTCACGATACCCTAGCGATCGAATCAGCCTTCGTCAACAGCCGTCGAAGGCGCAGCCGCGCCTACGCTCACGTCAGTCAAAGCACTCCCCAGCGCGTCGCCGCAAGCAACCGGAGTGTCGCCGTCACCGGAAAGTGATCCGAAGGGTAGCGCCCATTCGCCGAACGGCGGTCGATCATCGTCTCCACTGGCTCAAAGCGGCGGTTGTGCAGGATCCAGTCGATGCGCTTTCCGGAGCGGTTACCGTGGAAGCCGTGGTACGTGCCGACGTCGGTTTCATTCCGGCCGAGCAGGACGTGGGGGTCGTGCAGTTCGGCGAGGTTGCCGCTGGCGCGGGTCAGGGCGCGGTAGGGCTCGGAGCCCGGTCCGCAATTGAAGTCGCCTGTCACGATGATCGGCGTGCCGGCCTTCGCATCGGCGAACAGTCGCACGAGCTTAGCCGATTCGAGCCGGGCCTGTTTACCACGGTGGTCGAAGTGGACGTTGAGCACGTGGATCTCGTTGAGGGGATGGCGGCGGTAGCGGAGGCGGACCCAGGTGGTGATACGCGGCAGGGCGGCATCCCAGCCGACGCTGCCGGGCTCCTCCGGCCGTTTGCTGAGCCAGAAGTGGCCCGCCTCGAGCAGCGCGAAGCGCGACTTGCGAACCATGATCGGGCAGAACTCGCCGCCCTCGCCCCCGTCGTCTCGCCCGACGCCAACGAAGACGTACTCCGGCAGCGCGTCAATCAGCTCCGCGGCCTGAAACGCAAGCACCTCCTGAAGCCCAAGCACATCCGGATCGTACGTACGGATCGTGTCGGACACGAGCGCCCGGCGGTGCTCCCAGGCGTTCTCACCGTCAGACGCCGTCCCGTAGCGGATGTTAAAGGTCATCACGCGAATCGGCTCAGGCATCGCGCAGCCGAGGGCCGACGCCAGCACGGCGACTAAGCACGCTGAAAACAGGCAGTTCCGCGACATGGGTCAGCCTCTTTGGGGGTGTGGCTCCTGCCTACGCGGGGGTCGCCGGCGCCGTGAGCCGGAGCTCGCGGATCCTCAGCAGGTCGCCGATCGCGTCCACGACGACGTCGGGCCGCTCGGCCGGGGTGATTCTGTCAAGGATCGCGCGATCTTGGTATTTGCCCGACAGCACGAAGGCCGCCTGCATTTCCATGCGCTTCGCGCCCGCCAGATCGGAGAACGGGTCGTCCGAGACCACGAGCACCTCTGCCGGGGGAACCGCGAGCCCGGCCAACGCCTGGCGGAAGTAATCTCGACTCGGTTTGCCGATCACGACCGGCTCGACCTGGGTGGCGTAGCGGACGGCTTCGACGATTGCACCGACGCTGGGGGCACGACGGCCCCGCGCGTCGGTATAGACCCGGTTGCGGTGCAGGGCAATCAGCGCCGCGCCGTGACCAGCGACCGCGTCACACGCCAGCCGCAGACGCTCGTAGGTCAGTCCGGTATCCAGGCCGACGACGACGGCGTCCACCCGGCTTTCATCCACGACGCGGAACCCTTCGTCCGCAAACATCCGACGGAGATTGGGCGAGCCGAGCACCAGGCAACGGGCCGCGGAGATCGCCCGCAGGTGAGTGACGGCGGCCCCGACGCACGTGTGCAGCTCGTCGATGGTGAAATCAAAGCCGGCTCGGGCAAGCTTCTCGATCAGCGCGGACCTGGAGTCGGTGGTGTTGTTGGTGATGAGGCGCAGCGGCAAGCCCCGTTTGCGGCACTCGCGGACGAATTCGACCGCCCCGGCCACGGGCCGGTAGCGCTTATCCCCCACCAGGGTCCCTTCAATGTCCAGCAGCAATCCGCGGACGCTCATGGTGCTCGTCTTTCGGGCGGTTTTCGCGCGTGCTTCCAACTGGTCCGGCGATGATTACGCCGTGCGTCTTATCCCCCGCCGCGCCGGGACTTTGAGGCTTGCAGCTTGACTTTCAGCGTTTTCTTCGCGCCGTTGCGGATGATGAGCACCTCGACGACGTCACCGGGCTTGAACTGCTGCATGGCGCGCATGTAGGCGTAGATATCGCGGATGTCTTCGTCGCCGATCTTGAGGATGCGGTCGCCGTCCCGCATGCCGGCGGCCTTGGCAGCGCCACCGTCGAGGACACCCTCCACGACCATACCGGGCTGGTCATCGCCGACGACGTCGGGCATCACGCCGAGCCGGACTCTCACGTTATCGCGCGAGGGCGGCTCGTCGGCGTCTTTGGGCGTGTCGTCGCCGGCGTCGCCGGCCCGTGCGGCCTCCTTTTCCTCCTCGATGGCGGGCTTCTTGGCCGGTTCTTCCTCGTCGGGCTCCGCGGATGGTTCGGTGAAGGTAGGTCCTTCTTCCATGTCTGCCAAGTGGACCAGAATCTTGTAGGACAACTCCAGGACCCGAACGGCCCCCGCCGCGTCAATCAGCTCCCAGTCGTCTTGGGGCTGATGGTATTCCTTGTGCATGCCGGTAAAGAAGAACAGGGCCGGGATCTCGTGTCGAGCGAACGAAGCGTGATCGCTGCCACCGAACATCCCACGGCCGGCCTTGTACTCGAGACCGAGCTCCTCAGCCGCCTGCTCCACCAATTCGGGGAATTCCTCGGCGGTGGGGACTCCAAAGATCGCGAACCTCTTCTGGCCGAGCCGCCCGATCATGTCCAAGTTGAGCATCGCCCGCACGTCGCCGAACTCCACCGTGGGGTTTCGCACGAAATGCCGGCTGCCAAGCAAGCCCATTTCCTCGGCATCGAACGCGATGAAGAGAACGTTACGGCGCAGCGGCGGGCCGCTGTTGACCGCGCGGGCCAGTTCGATGACGCCGGCAGTGCCCGAGGCGTTGTCGTCAGCCCCGTTGTAGATCACCGGGGTTCGGGCAGCGCTGCGCGCTCTCGGCGGCTGAATACCGAGGTGATCGCGGTGCGCGCCGACGACGATCGTCTCTTCCGTGCTGCCGTCGCCACGAACCATCCCGAGCACGTTCCTGGCAACAAGCATGTTGGGCTTGACGCCGGTGCGCAGCTCGACCGTCAGTCCAAGGTCCTGGGAAAGCGGCTGACGCTCCTGGTCAAGCTTCTCCTGCAGCGTCTTGAGGTCGGGCGCACCTGCCTTCTCGAGGATGGTGCTCGCCATCTCGCGGGTAATATGGGCCATCGGCAGTCGGTAGGTCTGCTGGCTGTTGGAGGCATTGAACTCGTACAGTTGGTCCTTGTCAGGATCACGATTCGGCGGGTTGACGATCAGCAGCGCCTTGGCCCCCTGTTCAGCCGCCATGCGTGCCTTGCGTACGAACAGCGCGTGACGTGACGGCGTCTTGCCGCCGAACTCCGCCTCCGAGTCCTCATCTTTCGGTTCGTAGCGGAAGATCAGCAGGATCTTCCCCTCGGCGTCGAACCCGTCGTAGTCGTCGTATTCGAACTTGGGTGCCTGGATGCCGTAGCCAGCGAACGCGAGCGGCCCCTCCACGTCCCCGATCTCGGTGAATGGGAACGGAATCCAGTCTTTGCGGAGCTCCCATTGGCGATCGATGCCGCTGATTTCGAGCGCGGCTTCCTCGTCAACCAACCGCTTGCCGCGGCGGACCTCGAAGGGCTGAAACCAGGTTCCGTCTTCGCCGGCCGGTTCACAGCCCGCTTCTTCGAATTGCTCAACGATGTACTGGGCGGCCTTTTCGCTACCCTCAGTGGCGGGACGGCGGCCGCCGAGTTCGTCGCTGGCCAGATACATGACGTGCGCGATATAGGCCTCGGCGGTGAAGAGCGTGTCGGCGGTGGGTTTGCTGCCGGGCTCCTCCTCGGCCCAGACCAACGCGTAGACAAGCAGAGGGATCGCCAGTGCAAGCAGTCTTTTGCGCGTGCGGTACATAATTGCCTCCCTATCCAGCAGAGCGCTACGCCTCACGCCCTCAAGTGTAACAAGTCAGGCGGACGCGGCACAAACGGGAAGACGACAGAATCACGCGCATCGCGAGGATTCCAGACCAAGCCGGCCCGTGGGCCCCAGGAGAAACCCGACCCGCCAAGTTCGCGTTTCCTAATTGAAGATCGCCGTTCACGTAGACTCCGGCTAGACTCGCAGCGCTGATGGAGAAACGCCGCATGCCTAGTCGCCCTTTCCATCCTCGCCAGGCACTTCCGCGGGAGCCAGGCTGCGGCTTGTGGAGCATCGAGGACAGTGGGTTCGGGGAGGCATCAGACAAGGGGCGAGAGCGATGAAGGACGGAACGACGAGCCGCCCGTTTGTGCGGGCTCTAGCCTGCTCGTTGATCGCTTCAGCAGCGCAGGCCACAGGGCCAAACTGCCCCGGTGACCTCGACGGAGACTTCGACACCGACCACGCCGATCTCGGAGTCCTGCTGGGCGACTGGGGTTGCGGCACGGCCCCCGTTCACACCACCACGAAGGCTCCCGCGTGCAAAAGTACTTTCGAGGCTCAATCACACGGCTTCGGCACTCGCTGTCTACGCTTCGCAGCGCCGCTTGCCCGAACGCCACGCAAGACTCGCTTCCGGC
>Ga0114919_10004079_pt1 | contig 11737 bp, 7 predicted proteins | sample BlataG_FD_88682 | JGI IMG/M metagenome (GOLD analysis project Ga0114919, IMG submission 88682) | Deep subsurface microbial communities from Black Sea to uncover new lineages of life (NeLLi) - Black_00105 metaG | ecosystem: Environmental > Aquatic > Marine > Oceanic > Sediment | place: Atlantic...
GGAATGAGAGACAAAGCTGTTAGCACTCTACCCCTTGGCTGTTTCGACTCGCAGACCCTGGAGATTCGTCAGGATCCCAGTGCAGGGGTCGACACCAAGTTCGGGAAGTCATTCGTAACCGTTTTGCTTCGTTTCGACGACAGGTTCGTTAAGTATATGGAGCGTAAGTGGTAAATGGTGCCGAAGTCTTGTATCAATGCGGCCCCAATATCACTCTCAGAAAACTTCTGTGCAATTCGAGTTCCAAATACGATTGCACTATGCTGTCATCGGCGGAAGCCGTTGGAAGACGATCGATTTCATTTAAAATTAAGGCGCGGTAGCTATTCTATGCCCTTGACTTTAGTTTTGATGTTAAAATTATGACGACTTCTTCGAAGCTCAACTCTTCAAGAATAGTGAACAAATAAAAAGTTGTTAAAGGAACAAGATATCTAGGTGCAGATTGTTGTTTAGTCAGATCAACGACTCGGGGGAGATTTCTTTATTGTTGGGAGATTCTTAGTTATCCATTTGACATCCTTAACAGCGGACAAAAGTATAACCAACTTCCCATTGCGTTGGACGAACAGATCCTTATGCTTGAAGCGTTTTTCGTGGCTTGATACAACATACATCCAACCACATCCGGCAAACAGGAACTTGTACCACCTGTGATTGTTGGCACGGAATGATTCAGGTTGGAGTATTAGTTCGAGCAACGGCTCGCGTGGTTGTTTCAGAAACGCAATCATTATACATCCATACAAATCGGGGTTTCCAGGATTTTTGGTCAACAACATTTGCCGAATCTTACACTCGTGTGGTCCCAAGTCGACTTTGTTAAAAAATGCCCTCTTAGATACACTCGCTCTCCAAAGTATCGATATCTGAAATAGTTTAAGAGGCTTGTAGTCAACATTTTCAATTGTAACGTAGCCATCTCCCCCAGTTGTCCTAAGACCAAATGTTTTCTCACCAGGTTTACTGAAAATCACAGCTCGGGCGTAGTCATCTAGTTTTCCAAAGTACTGTTCGCAATTCTTACAGAGAAGGTGCTCATATTCACCAGAATACTTGAACTTGACCTGACCATCAAATTTAGGAGTCAACTCGAAGTATTTGTGTTGTTCATCATATAGAGCTTTATAAGCCCACTCTGGAATGATGTGGGAATTCATAAGCTTACGCTTATTTTGGCAGAGCGCACAGACTATGTTGGCATTTAAAACGTTGGGTTTACCCATATGATTCACATGTGTTGTGAGCGGTGGATGCTCTCATCTTCTGAATATAAAAAAGCGGGCCAAACGAGACGATTATAGAACCTTCCAGCCGGTGGTAGATTATCTCAGAATGGCCATCTGACGGGTAGCTTAGCGGCGGTTCAAATCAGGGGGGTTGACGTTACGAAACACAGAACTTTTAAGCTACAATTCCGGTTGTCATAACATCCCGGTCATTCAGAATCCAGATGGCATGAATTCGCCCTCTCAGCATAAGAGAAAGCCGGGTATCTGGAACCACCCGGCTTTCGTAACAGCAGATCTGTGGCCATTTTTAGAAGTTGGCTTTCACCGTGAAGAACTGGTTGTCTTCAAAGACGTCTGTCTCAGTCCAGGAGTATTCGAAAGTCAGATTAGTGGCACCAAGCGAGAGCTTGGCTCCAACCCCGAGCGAGATACCATAGAGATAGTTGTCCTGGTTGGCATAGTCGTATCCCGCTCTCAGGAAATACCGACTGTCGTAGTCATACTCGAAACCTCCATTCCACATATCCATGGATTGGTTATTGGCTCGGAAGCTCGCAGATACGGTGGCTGAGTTCATGTCATTGGAAAGAAAATTGTAGGCTGTCCCAATGTTGATCGAAGTCGGTAACTCACTGGCAGCATTTCTAGAAGAGGCCGGGCGCTTTTCATCCGGTGGTACCCGATCAAAACCTCTGCCGCTGAATATCAGATCCGGTCCGTAGTTCTTCATAACAAATCCCAAGGTCAGTCCGGGAAATCTCGTTGCATATGTGAATCCAAAGTCAAAAGCAAATCCTGTGGCATCCACTTCAAAGATAGTTTCCCGAATGACATGGCCCGTGACACCGACGTTAACAGCGTTCGTTAAAATCCGAGAATAAGTGAAACCTAATACAGTCAGCGTGGGATTAAACACTCGACCGGTACCGTTTGGAAACTGTTCGGTCGTCTCTTCGATATCACCGATATCCACTACTTTTATAGACAGACCAATAGCACCAAAATCCTCGATTTGAGTACCTACTGCAAAGTATTCGACGTCAATATCAGCAATGTATGGCAAATGCGTAAACATTACCTCCGAACCTTCGAGGTTAGCCAACCCGGCCGGATTCCAATAGATGGCATCAACGCCGCTGGAATTGGCGATAACCGATTTGCCCATGGCGACACCACGGGAACCGGTGGGAATCAACAGTTCCTGTCCTCCGGCGGTGCCTACACGATTTTCATTCCCCGCGTAGGCCGAGTTCAGTCCCACGGCAAGGATCAAAATAACTAAAAGGAACATCTTGTTTTTCATAATACCTTACCTTCCTTGTTTAGTACTGATCTAACAGCTCTACCTCGGTGAAAATGGCTATCTTGCCGATCTTCTGACCGAAGTCAGGAGCGTTGACAACATAAATGTAGATTCCTGATCCCACAGGAACACCACTAGTATTCAAGAGATCCCAGGTAAGCTCAGTCGCAGCCAGATCTTCCTTCTTAACGGTTCTCACCAGGTCGCCGCCCAGATTGTAGATCTCGATCGTACATTCGGCCGGCAGGTTGATGAACTTCATCAACCGGTTGTATAGACTTGCATCATAGTTTGAGAACAGATAGTAAGGATTCGGTACCGCTTTGATATCGTCCAGCAGATTCTCTGACCCGGAAGTCGCTACACTCGGCTCATAGCCGGCCGTTGAGAAACTGTAAGAGTCTACTGCTCCATTAGGCTTAGCGGTAGAAATCCTGAAAACAGTACCCTGTTCCGGCAAATCCTGATTGAACGGAGGTGCGTCACCGCCGTTCCAATTAATCAGAACAGTTCTCGCGAACACTTCGTCAGCAAGGTAATCATAATCATACCCGTCGAGCATGTCCGCTTCGTTAGCCAGGTATCCGGTTTCACCCGGTGACATATCAGTTGGAGTGTACCAGTAGACCCAATCGGTGAACGGATCGTCGTCGCCGCCGGAGGCGGAATGCTCAAGGTCACCGCCGCCGGTGGCCTCGGTTCCCCAGCTCTCCAGGTTGTAGGTGTTGTCATCGCCATCGTCGATTATGAGCGGGACCAGGCGGACGTCGTCACTGGGGTCATCCGGTGTCCCAATACCAATGTTCCACAACTCGAACGGTACCCAGAAGACGTTGTCATCAAGGAAGGCCTCGGCTGCATAGCTGCCGTTGACACCGGGGGTTGCGTTGTCGCCGGTGAAGCGCATCTCGTAGTCGTAAGCACCGATGATAGCGAGATTACCTCCATCACGAGTTGCCCGAGACACAAAATGCTCGAAACAGCAGCGGGTACCGCCACCGCTGGTTCCACCGTTATCGGCCGTGTGGAAGCCCCAGTGACCATCACCTAGCTGCTGGTCGTCGCCGGGCCGGAGCGGTGTGCCGCTTTCATCAACACCGGTCGGGAAGTCAGCGAAATCAAAGGCACCTGCCACCGGCGGGTCGAGTACGCCACCGCCGTTAGCAACGACCTGGAACAACTCAACACTCGGGGCCGGCCCCGCCACCTTGATCAGCAGTCCGTCGACGATCGGGTAATCTTCTTCACCCGAGACGTCGGACTGGTTGACCCAGTTCTTCACCACCGTGTCTTCCGGTGTGACGCTGACGTCGATAACGTGCCAGACATTGCCCAACTCAGCGTCAGTCGAGAATTTGATCTCGTAGTCGTGCCCGGTGACTGCAGCTGGATCGACCACATACACCTCAGCCGCACCCGGAGCCTCTGGCTTGGGTCCGGTATAAGGAGCTTCAATCTCATCACCGGTCCCGGAGATGACGTTAGTGCCGGTCAACTGTGACTGGGGCATGGCCGTCACAACAGTGGCAGAGGTGAGTGTCTTCTCGCCGTTCGGTTGTAAGGTATCCACCGAGTAAGCCTCAACGCGGAAGTAATACTTGGTGTAGTTGATCAGGTTGCCGCCCCCGGTGACATTTCTGGTCGTGCTGAAGTACCGCTGCAAGCCTTCATCGGTGCCCGGCTTGGCAACGTAGGGGAGATCCCGACCCGCCGCATTTGAGAAGCGGTAGTCAATGATTGCGGCCATGCCGTTCCTCAGATCGGACCACATCAGAGTGTCTGTCCACGGACCAATAGCCGACGGCCCCTGGAACAGAGCGTATCCTTCAAATGGGAAGTCTCCATGATCAGTCTCAGATGTCTGGTCCCAGGTAAGGATAACTTCGTTGTCAAGGTTTCTGACCGTGACCGCAGGTCTCACCGGCGGGTCCGGAAGTACGAAGTTGGAGTCGTACACCTTCTGGGCAAAATCATCGATGGCTCTCAACTCGGTTATCGAACGCAATCGATTAGTGCCCTGGCCGACAAGAATCGCGGCAACGATCTCGGTGCTGTCACCCTGGCTGAAGGTGATGGGACCAACCGACTGCATGAAACGACGGTCGGAGGAGTTGTTGTCCAGGAATCCTTCACCAGTGACCGGGTCGCCGGTGCCGAAGAAATTGGTCTTCTCAAGTGTGATTGGGTGGATCAGGTCGCTGCCGTCCTTCAGGAAACCGTTCATAAAACGATAGCTGTCGGTAGGCGTGTCAGGACCGTAAGGGTTGATATACACATTGAACGACGACATCGGCATATTCTGATAGCCGACCCAGTCCTGACCCCACATCTTGGCCACGTCGTTGTCGTCGCCCGTGTAAACCAACGGTCCCTGGAAGAAGTCGTAGCCGACCGCCGGCGGTCTCGATCCATAGTTGGCATCGTCGCCGTCGTTGTAGCAATATCCCAGGGATCGGGCCGAATCACTACCGACGAGGTCATCGCCGGCATCACCCAGATCAGGATCGGACCAGAGAGATACATACATGTTGGAGAGATCATAAGGACCCTCATTATAGATCTGGAACTTCATGAAGACGATGTTGGCCAGAGCACCTTCGCGGGCATAGGCCCAGGCGGTCTGACGGACTTCGATTCCCAGTCCGATCCCAACCGTCCCGCGGGCACCGACGTGCCTAAGTTCATCGAGATCGTTGTAAACCGACCAGCACATCTGATCGCCGATCATCGCCGGGTCACCGTTCTCGTCTACCGGCGCCCCATCCTCGACCGGCCATTCCAGCCAGTCATCGTTGGGATTATCATCCTCGGGGTCATCATGACCGCCCAGACTGTCGGCATAGAGCTTGTACACCCGGTAGGACGTATTGGATATTGCGTCGTCAGGAGCATCACCATCAATCAGGGGGCCGGGTCCCCAGTCGGTGTCATGCTGGCCTGATGTTACGATAGTATCGCCAACACTCGCGATGGCTCCATCATAGGTGGCTGCAACCGTGGCCCCCGCCCAGATGGAACCGGCGTAGATGACTGAGAGGATGTTTGCCCCCGACTCGATGTTCTCGAGGCCAGTATACGGGAAGTAAAGACCATCAGCCTTGCCTAAATAGACGCCATTATCATAGGCGAATGAGCCTTTGTTCGTCACAAACATCAGGATCTTGTTAGCATCGATCCAGGTTGTGAAATCTATGGTGGCTGCAAATCTCTGGTCGAACTTATCCTTTTCGAGTCTCAGAGCTGAAGCCGACGCCGCCAACAGCAAGACCAAACATGCTGTTAATATCTTATGTTTCATTATCAAATTCCTCAGCTTTGCTCGTTAGAAGGACATCCGCACTCCAAACAGAATCTGACGAGGGATATCATAGTTCCCCGGGGGATTCTGCGCTATGCGATATTTTTCTTCACCGGTGAGTCCCTGGTTATCGTTGGGCGTACTATTGGCATTCACAAAAACCTGGCCTTCTCCGGTCTCCAGCCATCCGCTCGAATTCGCCTTGCCAGTGCCTTCCCAGACATTGAGAGTATTGTCACGGTCCAGCAGGTTCATCACCCAGAGGTACGGTGTAACCTTGAACTGACCGACATCGAAAGCTCGCTCCATTTTCATGTCAACCCGCAATATCCAGGGACGGTTTTTCGAGTTGCGTACATCAATCGGAATCGGCGAGACAGAACCTGTAGTGGGCTCGTTGTAAATCTGAGATGGCGTATATGGCAAGCCACTCCCCCCCTGAGCCAGAATATTCACGCCAAAGTTTTCGAGGATATACACCTCACCCAGTTTGGGACCTTCTCCTTTGCCAAAACGGACATCGAAAATGCCGATGAACTTGTGGCGCTGGTCGTACTCGAGTGGAGCAGTGTGTTTGGGTGGGATGCCCTTGACCCAAGCTACGTTGCGTAATTCCGTGTTGAAGGAGCCGGTGCCGTTGGCATAAGAAAGTGTGTATTTGAAATCCACCATCATGTTCCTGGTCCGGCGCATCTTCAGATTGAACTCCAACCCCTTGATCGTGCCATAGTCCTGGTTACGGAAGGTGCCGAAGCTGTTCGGTGTGGATGGCTGGTCGACTGTCTGAATGAGATCGCTTACATCGCGGTAGAAGATGTTGACATCGAACGAGGTGTTGTCTCCCAACTGGTGAGTCATGCCGACTTCGTAGGCGGTGGTTTTCGGCGGTTCGAGGTTCGGGTTACCCCACTCCGTATAGTAGCCGCTACCCAGAAGCTGGTACTCCATGAATGAGTAACCAACGTAGAGATCCTCTAAGTCCGGACGCTGGAAGAACTTCCCGTAACTTACCCGCATCTGAGTTCGGTCGGATACCGGGAATGCGACGCCGAGGCGCGGCGATATTCGAGTGAAGATCTCGCTGTCCTCAAGGTCAGACTGTTCGAGCGTCTGGGAGGTACCGTCATCATCCGGATAGTCGCGGTCTGGCGTGTCAGGAAATCCGAGCGAATCAGGGTTCAGCGGTGTGTCGGCATTGCGCAAACGCATGCCCTTATAATCGAACATGTCAAGGCGTACGCCGGCCGTCACGATGAGACCCCCGTATTCAATCCGGTCCTGGAGGTACATCGCGAAGTCAATCGGGTGCTTGGTCTCATTACGCCAGTCTTCGTCATCCGACTCATTTCCCCATTCGTCATAACCGTACCGGTTAATGTGACCAAAAGAGTTAATACCCTGATAGACTAAAACCGGGCGAAGGTGGTTGTAGTATCGTAACGTATGTCGGTTGAACTCAAAACCGCCTTTGACGGTGTGCTCGCGGCTTAGCTCTCTGGTTATATCCCCCTTGAAGCCAATGTACGATGACTTCCGTTTCAAATAGTCGTCATAAACCTGGCTTTCATCATCATATCTGAATGAGTGGAAGACAGTATCTTCCCAGTAGACACCATCCGTGGTTCCCGTATCAACTACCACCGTGTCCAGCACGTATCTCGTCGGTGTAATCGAATCGTGGAAGACGGAATCGTTGGTAATGGGATTGATCGAATCGAAGACTTGGGGAAACGGGTTATCCCATTTGCGGAACAAGGCTTCGTCATCGCTGGTGGGATTCCCATCCGGACGACCGTATTCCCAGAGGTCTTTGCGATACACACCATCACCGGAAAAACGCTCCGTAACGAAATACGAGCCACTCAGATTATAATAAGTTTTTGAACCCAGGGTGTGGGTCAACCTCAGGTTAAGCCCATAGTTTTTGTCCTCGAAAAACTGATTGTGCTCGTTCTCGAAGAGCCTCGTGTGTTGATACCGGCTCCATTTATCGTTTGAGGCGTTTCCACTTAAGGCAATTTCCAAATTTGGTGTGAAGTTGTAATCCAGTTTCCCGGTATAGGACCATCCCGAAAGCGAATTGTTGGGCAGCCTATCGGGACTTCCCGGTAGAACGTCACTGGTAATAGCCGAAGGCTGGCGGTCACCAAAATAACGGCGTTCAACCGAGCCGAAGAAGTGGCTCTTCGGAAGGTTGGGGATGGGGCCACCCAGAGTGGCCGAATACCAGTTCTGGTCATATTTTTGGTCAGTGACTACCTCAGCTGTTCCGGAGAACTTGTCGCTGCCGGATTGTGTAATGACGTTGACGATACCAGAAGTAACATGACCGTACTCGACAGGGAATCCGCCTGAGATCACGGCAACTTCCTTGATAGCGTTATTGCCGATATTACCGGTCGAGGTCCCAGTGAGCGGATCCTGTTGAGAATAGCCGTCCACATAATAAGCAACCTCCGAAGGGCGCCCGCCGCGGATGTACAATTCCGGAGTGTTAGTATACTCCCTCAGAGATCGATTACCGCCCCGGAAACTCTGGATGGCGGCGACCACACCCGACTGTACGGCAACCACGTCTTCAAATCCACGGGTCGGCATAGCCAGAAGTTCATCGGCTTTGATAATTTGGACAGAAGCGACTTTATCCTTAATCACCATCGGTGTTTCAGCCGTTACCCTGATCACCACCCCGAGTTCGGTGACCTTCTCCGTCATTGCCTGATCTTGATACGTAGCCAGATCCGCGGACACGTGCACATTGCTGATTTCAACCGCGTCGTAGGCTACCGCGCTTATGACCAGGGTATATGTTCCCACGGGAACATTGAAAATGGTGTACACTCCGGCCTCGTTGGCAATTGCCCCCATTGACGTGCCTTCTACCGAAATGGTTGCGCCTACCACCGGGTTACCGGTCCCGGCGTCCGTGATCGTGCCCGTAATTTTGCCAACCACGGACCCAAAAACGGCGCCTCCCGAAAGGCACAGTAACACCAAGACGATTGGCAATAGTTTCACTTTCATACCTTTGCTCTCCTAATGATGGATTTTTCTTGGTTTCCCTTGAAATCTTGTTGATGGTAATTCACCATGTTTCCAACATGCATCTCCTCCTTAAATGCTAAAAGGTCTACTTCCGTGTAATCTTGTTTCACTTCTTATGCCTTTTACGGTGTGCCATACTCCTCACCAAGCACAATACTGTTCCTTTGCAATTGCATGTCAAATAAAAAAAAACGCTTTCTCGGGGTTCAAAACCGGACTTATGGTGTCCTGTGCGAGCTTCGGGATGCCGGTGTGGTGATAAGGTACCTCTTCCTCTGAGTTTGGGCAGGGTGTTCCTTTCCAGTCACCGGGTCAGGTTTCTTTCGCGTTATGCGGGGCGATCTGATTACAGCATCGGCGCCAGTCAAAGAAGCGCCTTCCTGGGTATGTCTGGTCGAATCCTTAAGCGCTCATTCGCTTCCCGCAAACCCAGTCGATGTTTGTTCCATTACCGTAAACCACGGCCTTGGCGGAAACCAGCTTTTTCAATTAGTTATGTAACAATGAACTGCGCTACCCCCAAACAACACCAACGCGAACGGGGAAGCTTATGCCTTCTCGTTGCGGGAAAGGTTGAGAGAGTGTACTGCTCCCCATTAGTCAAGCCGTTTCTAAGAGAGTCCTGCGGCTGAGGTTATAGGTTTCTTCGGCCTGATTCGGCGAACGATATCCCAGCGCCGAATGCAAGTAGTTTTCGTTGTACTCCTTGATCCATCGGTCAAGTTCCTTGGTCAGTTCGGCCGCGCTCAGCCACTCCCGCAGCCATAACAACTCTTCTTTCATCGTTCGCATCATCCGCTCGGTATCAGCATTCCCTTTCGGGTTGTTGTAGCTGGTGAAAGCCTGGTGGACTTGAAGGTGTGAGCAGGCTTTCATGAACCGCAGTGACGTTGGCTGCGAACCGTTGTCCGACATCAGATGCAGGTCATGGCCCCGTACACCATCGGGGAACTGTCCGTTCAACGCCCGGTCCAGAGCTGTCAACCAATGCCGACTGGTTGCCTGAGTCCCGGCATAATGCCCCACGATCTTCTTTGAATACCAGTCCAGCACGATCACGATATAGACCCAACCGGCATCGGTCATTACCTTGGTCATGTCGATCCCCCACCACTGGTTGGGACGATCAGGCCGAGGTTTCCGCTTATCGGACAACCGCTTGGCTTTCAGCTTCTGATTCGGTTTGACCGTCAGGCTATATCCCTTCATCAGCCGATACACTCGCTTCTTGTTCACCACCAGGCCGTCAATGTATCTTAGATGAGCCCACACCCGACGATAACCCCAGAACGGATGATCGGCTTTGATCGCACGGATACGCTCCAAGATTGACTCATTGCGAGCCGCCACTGATGCTGAGGGCCGTCTCATAGCAGATCGTCCTCGCTTTTTTTTAGCTCCACTGTCAACGCCCCGATGATCTGCTGAAGTCTCGCCGCTTTCTTACGCAACCGCTCCACCTCGGCGCCGTTCTTCTCCGAGTCGAACAGCCGGTGGGCACTGCTCAAAAACCGGTCCCGCCAGCGGTAGTACTGAGTCTGCCCAATCCCGTACTCGTTGCAGATCTCTGACAACGGGCGACCCGACAAACCTTCCAGAACGATCTTTACCTTCGTCTTGCTATCCCAATGCCGTCGCTTCATGACTGAACTCCTTTGTGAATCCAGCCACAAGATACTCGCTTAACTTAGACCTGTCATTAATGGGGGGCAGTATAAGAGTTCGACAGTTTAAAAGCAGAACTCGAAAATGTTGAACTACTCATCAAGCGAGAATGATTACGCCAGACACAAGCATCTCCAAACGGTTCCAAATATGACAACATGAGTGTCGAAAATGATGTAAGAGACCTGTTTTCCAACGTTTATAGTGATAAGATGACAGCCGTCGTTGTCACTGACACTCTTAGGAATAAGGGAATGTGAAGGTTGTGACTGAGTTCTCTCAGAACAAATGTGGGTTCAGTTTCAAAAAAGCTAACAAACGAAAGCTTCTTACCCCGAGAAAATGATAGTAAGAATTCGCAAGAGCAGCATGTTTATATACGCGAAACGAAAGAAACCTAAGCTAAAAAAGGGGCGAGCCGCGAACTCGCCCCCAGAGGAAACCCAGAGTTTCTCACTCCCTTTCGGGAATGGAGATTTCAACTATTATACAATCTTTGAATATCCGAAGTCAATAAAAAAAGGTTGGTAGACAATGGGTAATATCCAGAATAATATATAAAAAAAGGTGTATCTATTCTTTTCTTTGCACGGCGTCAGATAAAAGTGGACAGGATATACTCCTGAACTGTGCACTTTGATACGTTCTCAAATGTGATTGACTGGCTCTGCAAGTATGTCAGGAAATCACCCAAATGCTCGAAATAAACGTCTTTGGTCATGGGAGTAAGATTACGGACAGCACAATCCAGCCGTAATGCTTCGAGATAGGGTCTGGTGTCATTACCATCGAATGTAACCAGCACCTTGTCAGTCACTCTAATCATACGGTTTCTCATGGCATCCTCCGTAAGTCAGATGCCCTTTCGGGTCTACTACAAGTAATCGAATTGTGCAATTAGGGTCGTAACGCAATGAGTATCAATAAGATAAGCGGGGTTGACGAGACTCGAACTCGCGGCCTCCTGCTCGACAGGCAGGCGTTCTAACCAACTGAACTACAACCCCGATTCTTTAACAATCTATCGACGAACGAGCAGTCAAGCTTTTAACGGCGGTTACCGCTCATCCAGCACCGCTCAAATGGGCGATACTGGATTCGAACCAGTGACCCCCTGCGTGTAAAGCAGGTGCTCTAACCAGCTGAGCTAACCGCCCATCGCCACTCGTTGCCTTCTGGCAAGCGCCGACACAA
>Ga0114919_10004081_pt1 | contig 11736 bp, 11 predicted proteins | sample BlataG_FD_88682 | JGI IMG/M metagenome (GOLD analysis project Ga0114919, IMG submission 88682) | Deep subsurface microbial communities from Black Sea to uncover new lineages of life (NeLLi) - Black_00105 metaG | ecosystem: Environmental > Aquatic > Marine > Oceanic > Sediment | place: Atlantic...
GGCCATCCATACGCTGGAGCTGCTCCAGCGCGTGGTGGACTAGATTGGCTCACCCAATTTTCGGATGATTTTCGACCCGAGTCATTCGACTCTGCTGGGTGGCGGCGACCCATTCGTTTTCCTGAAGCAATTTCGGGGCAGGATCGGCCACGTGCACTTTACCGACACCGATGGCACCTGCCGTGAAAATGGCACTTCCAAGCACATGACCCTGGGCGATGGAAAACTGGACCTGTTAGGAATGCTGCGTGAGCTGAAGAACCAGCGCTACGACAAGTGGATTATGATGGACCTCTGGCAGATTCCGGACATCTATCGCGCTGCCATCGTCGGCAAACAAAAACTGGACGCCATGCTGGACATCCTGTTCCCAGCCTGATTCTATCCATACAAGGAATCTATGATATTAACGAGTGTGGATTGCGTGCGGTCGTCATTAACGACCGTGCTCATAGGCACCCATATCTACGATGGCGGTGCCGTCACCATTGCCATCTATGAACCTGGCCTTGCCGTCGAGGTCCACAGCCACCGATGATGGAACTGCCAGGTTGTCGCCGGCGTCTATACAGGGCGAATCGAACAAAAGGTGCAAATCGCCAAAATCATCGTTTGTGCCCTCGCCGATGTCACGTGTTTGGGGGTCATCGCCCCAGCCATCGCCGCCGTCATCAGGATTGCGTACGAACAGCGGATCAGCATTCATAATACCAGTTCCACCTAATTTACCCGACCAGCCCTGGATGCAACAATAATTAACGACCGACCTCACACCGTAGACAATCTGAGCCGACTCATCCATACCGTTGCGGTCAATATTGCCCCAGAGGATGCAATTCGTCAGTGTTGGATTGCTTCTGTTTGTGTTGTGGAGGCCGCCTGCTAATGTGGCTGAGTTACCGCTGAATGTGCAGTTAATAAGTTTCGGGTTGCTTTCGGAGTTGGAGACGCCGCCGCCGAATTTACGTGCCGAGTTTCCGCTGAACAGGCAGTTGGCCAACACTGGGCTACTGTTGAAGTTGGACATCCCACCGGCACCGCCGGTGGACGAGTTCCCGCTAAACGTGCAGTTGTTCAGTATTGGACTGCTATAGTAGTTGCGCATCCCGCCACCGCCACCGAAGTCAACAGCCAAGTTTCTGCTGAAGGTACAGTTGATAAATGTTGGGTTACTCCACGAGTTGTCCACCGCGGCGCCAATAGAACCCCAATTTCTTGTAAATGTGCAGTTGGTCAGCGTTGGGTTGCTATCGGAGTTGTTCATTGCGCCGCCCCACCGCCCCCAGTTTCCGGTGAATGTGCAGTTCGTCAGCGTTGCATTGCTGCCCTTTCTGTTGCTAATAGCACTGCCTACATTAGAGCAGTGCCCGCTGAAAGTGCAGTTGACGACCGTGGGGCTACCGGAGTCGTTGAACATACCACCGCCTTCGCTTGTGCCAGAAGTAATGGTGAAGCCATCGAGAACGGCTGTCTCATCGGTTCCACTGCCAGTTACCACGTGATAACTATTCTCGGCTCGGCTAGGTTCGCCTTGTAAGTCTGCAGGAGTGGAAACTTCAATATCATTTCCCGTCAGGTCGCCGCTGAGAATAGTTTCGTATATGTTTGGGTTGCCGTCCTCCCACTTGCCCCCGCCGGACGGAAAACCACCGTAAATAGCGACGCCACTTTTGAGTCGAAACGTAGCGCGTCGATCACCAGGTTGTATGCCTTTGCCTTGGTCGGGCTTGTAGATACCCTTGGCTACCCAAATCTCGTCGCCGCTTGAGGCGGCAGCAAGGGCATCCTGTAGATACTTGCAGGCATCGGCCCAGCTCGAACCGTCATTGCTGCCGGTTGCATCCGCATCGACGTATATAATCTGTCCCGCAGCCGTAGATACCATTACCAGCAAAAACATCGATATCACCAAGCAGGTCTTTAGATTCGCTTTTATACTCATCTTTCGGCCCTTTCCAAAATGTATGATGTATGTGTTGTGAAAACGCCGCCTCTGCGGCTTAGCTAAACATAATTCTAATCCAAAATCGGGTTGATTTACAAGGAATTTTGTAAATTTACATGCTTTTTACAAAAGACCGCTGCGGAGATTACGATTTTTTGCTCAGCATTTTTTTGGTTCGCAGGATATGGTGATAGTGCTGTGCGAATCAGAGACGATAGATTTCTCGTCTGTGGCCGATTTTGACTATATCTATTACCAACTCTCTATCATCGAGAGCATAAATTATTCTATAATCGCCTTGGCGAACGCGAAAACGCGCCTTCGCTGAGAGCTTCTGTGAGCCGTGAGGTCCTGGATTTTGGGCAAGCGATTGGATGCATTTCACTATTGTTCGAAGGTCTTTTTTGCCAATATCGTCGAGCTCTTTTGCAGCAGATTGCTTGATGGTTATTTTATATTTTGCCATTTTTCCGCAGTTTCTTCAAAACATCCTCGAATGCCAGGCTTGGCTCGGCTTTGCGCTGCTCAAAGGCCGCCAAATCAGATGAATCCTCTGCCAAAGAAAGCTTGATCGCCTCGCCAACCAATTCTGACATCGAATGTTCCGTTTCTGCTGCTTTTATCCGTAATGCTTGGTGCAGGTCGGAATCCAGGTAAATTGTTGTTCTTTTTGCATTAGTTTTCATATTATCACCTCGCTATAAGCATTATAGCATTAAAACATCTTAATGCCAAGGTGCCATCGGCATATTTGCCTTTTTTTTAGGATTTTTTGTTCAGCATTTTTTTACTGCGCAGTATGTGGAAATAGTGCTGGGCGAAGCGGTGGGCTTCGTCACGGACGTATTGCAGCAGCTTGAGCACGGGTGAATGGGCCGGCAGCTTCAACGGCTTAGATTTGCCCTGCAGGTAAATATCTTCCTCTCTTTTAGCAATTGAAGCGATTTTCGGCACCGGTGCGTTCATTTCTCTAAAGGCGGCTTCAGCGGCCCTCAAATGCCCCAGGCCGCCGTCAATTAAAACAAGGTCGGGCCAGAGTTCTTCGCCGGCCAGGGCATATTTGTATCTGCGTTTGACCACTTCGGCTATCATTGCGTAGTCGTCGATGCCTTTAACGCTCTTTATTTTGAACCGCCGATAGCCGCTTTTGAAGGGCTTTCCATCAATGAATTTGACCAACGAGCCGACCGCTTCGGCCCCGGCGATACTGGCAACGTCAATACCCTCAATAATCCTGACCGGCTCCGGTGTTTGCAGCAAGTTCTGCAATTGGTCGAGAGCTTCGGTGGGGTCTGCGGCGAAGACCTCCGGCTGGACGTTTTCGTCGGGCGTGCCCCGGCGGTCGAGCCGCTCAATCAGTCGAATACGGTCGCGAAACACCCCAGCTTTCTCGTATTCGAGAGCTTCGGCCGACTTAGCCATCTGCTTTTTCAACTGACGCAGGATAGTTGAGCGCTTCGACCGCAAAAATTTCACAAGGTCTCTGATAACTTCTTTGTACCCACCTTTGTCAATTTTGGCTGCGCAGGGGGCGGTGCATTGCTTTATGCTGTATAACAGACAAGGGCGGAAGAATCTCCGCTTTGGGTCTGCCTCGCTAATAGTGAGCTTGCAGGTTCGAAACCTGAATATCTTTTGCAATACCACTAAGACAGCCCGCAGGTCTTTAGCGCCGGCAAACGGCCCGAACAATCTGCTGCCCCGCGGCCGGGGTTTGCGGGTGATATAAACGCCCGGGAAATCTTCACCTGTAGTAATTTCCAGATATGGAAAGGTTTTGTCGTCGACAAGGTCTGTATTATAGGGCGGACGGATGTCCTTAATCAGCCGGGCCTCGGCCAAGATTGCGTCAACTTCGTTTGAAGTCTCCAGAAAGTCAACGGTTTTGACTTTACTTATCATTTCAACGATTTTCGGCCCGCGTGAAACAATCAGGTCGCCGCCTGGCTGAAAATAGCTGGCAACTCGAGAGCGTAGATTTTTGGCCTTTCCGATATAAAGGACCTTATCAGCCGAGGCCTTCATAAAATACAGGCCGGGCCCCGACGGAAATCTCTTTATCTTTTCACGAATTATTTCAAATCTGTCGTTGGTTTTGGCTGACATAACTCAACTTCCAATTGTCGATTTTTTAATTGTCAATCGTTAATTGAAAATCGTCAATCGTAAATAAAAAAAATTCTTTCGTAGGTTCAATTACCACAAGCACTAACGACAGAGCAAATAAATTTATTAAAAAAAACCTGACTTTGGTCTTTACAGCTAATCAAATTACCATTAATCTGCCGATACAGATTTTACGGGTTTTGCAACTATATCTGGCTTAATTCCCGTTCATTTTTCTATATATTGTGGTTTTTATTTTTCGCACGGAGCTGTGTAAATGTTGTATAAATTCGACCCAGAAAACCCTTTTAAGGGTGAGCAATCCCGCCCCAAAACCACTATAGAGGCCCCCGAATCAAAGGGTTTGGAGATAGAGCATTTCTTTTCGACGCCGGGCATACATCCGTTTGAGCAGCTTGAATGGGAAAGCCGCTCGGCCAAAATCACCAGCGATAGCGGGCAGGTAATCTTCGAGCAGGACAATATTGAAGTGCCGGCGTCCTGGAGCCAACTGGCGACAAAAGTTGTGGCCAGCAAATACTTTTATGGTGATGTCGAGTCCGGCCGGCGAGAACATTCGGTAAAGCAGCTTGTGCACCGCGTCTGCAAAATGATTGCTGGCCGCGGCAGAAGGGATGGCTACTTCGCCACAGACGAAGCCGCCGAGATTTTCTATAACGAGCTGACCTGGCTCTGCGTAAATCAATACGGTGCTTTCAACTCGCCTGTATGGTTCAATGTGGGGCTTTTCGATGTCTATGACGTCGCCGGCAGCAAACACAATTTCCGTTGGGACCCACAATACAAAGAGGCGGTGGCCTGCAAGAACAGCTACGAATATCCCCAGGCATCAGCCTGTTTTATTCAGTCGGTTGCCGACTCGATGGAAGACATAATGCGCCTGGCAACAAGTGAGGCAATGCTGTTCAAGCACGGTTCAGGAACCGGAACCGACCTTTCAACCCTTCGCAGCAGCAAAGAGAAACTTTCCGGCGGGGGCAGGCCATCGGGACCTTTGAGTTTTATGAGGGTGTACGACCAGATAGCAGCGGTAATAAAATCGGGCGGGAAGACCCGCCGGGCGGCAAAAATGCAATCCCTGAAGGTCAACCATCCCGACATTAAAGAATTTATCACCTGCAAAGCCGAGGAGGAGAAAAAAGCAGAGGCCCTCATTGAGGCCGGCTACACCGGCGACTACAACACAGAGGCCTACAGTAGTGTGATGTTTCAGAATTCCAACCTTTCCGTCCGAACAACCGATGAGTTTATGCAGGCGGTGGAAAAAGACGACACCTGGGCCACTTATGCCGTAACGACAGGCGAAAAAATGCAGGAGCATTCAGCCCGCGAGCTAATGGAGCTAATCGCCGAGGCTACAAGGATTTGCGGCGACCCGGGTCTGCAGTACCACAGTACAATCAACCGCTGGCATACCTGCCCGAACTCCGGGCCGATTAATGCTTCGAACCCCTGCAGTGAATATATGTTCATTGACGATTCGGCGTGCAACCTGGCTTCGCTGAATCTTATGAAGTTTCGCGCCGACGACGGCTCTTTCGACGTTGACAGATTCAAAAAGGCGGTTCGGCTGTTCATCATTGCTCAGGAAATTCTGGTTGATAACGGCAGCTATCCGGACAAGGCGATTGCCAAGAACAGCCATCTGTTCCGTCCGCTTGGCTTAGGGTTTGCCAATCTTGGCTCTTTGGTTATGAGTCAGGCCCTGCCTTATGATTCCGACCAGGCAAGGGCGCTGGCCGCCGCAGTCAGCGCTATAATGACCGGAGCCGCTTATGCAGCGAGCGTGGAAATAGCCACTATAAAAGGGCCGTTTGAGGAATTTGGCAAAAACAAAGATGCGATGCTGAAGGTTATAAATATGCACCGCCAGCACGCTTACGACATTCCTGAATCGCATTGTCCGGACTATCTGCGCAATGCCGCCAAGGATGCCTGGAATGAGGCCTTTGACGCCGGCTCCAAAGTCGCCTTTCGCAACGCTCAGGCAACAGTTCTTGCGCCGACGGGGACAATCGGTTTTATGATGGATTGTGATACCACAGGCGTTGAGCCGGATATAGCGCTGGTAAAATACAAATTACTGGCTGGTGGCGGGATGCTCAAACTCGTAAACAAGACCGTGCCGATGGCTCTCGACCAGCTCGGATACAGCCCAGAAGAGATCAAATCAATCTGCGATTATATAGACAAAAACGAAACCATCGAAGGAGCAGAAAAGCTCAACCCTGACCATCTGGCGGTTTTCGACTGTGCTTTTAGGCCGCGTAACGGCAAAAGGCACATTCACTATACGGCACATCTAAAGATGATGGCCGCAGTGCAGCCGTTCATATCCGGCGCCATCAGCAAAACCATCAACATGCCCACGGAAAGCACAACAGAAGAAATTGCAGCAGCTTATATGGAGGGCTGGAAGCTTGGATTAAAGGCGGTGGCAATCTATCGGGACGGCTCGAAGAAGCTACAGCCGGTTTCAACCAAAAAGCATAAGGATACCAGGGCCAAAGCCGCCGCCGAAGCGCCCAGCAAACCCAAGCCGTTCAGGCGTCGGCTGCCGGATACACGAAGAAGCATAACACATAAATTCTCTGTCGCAGGACACGAAGGCTACCTGACGGTGGGGCTGTATGAGGATAATCAGCCTGGTGAGTTGTTTATCACTATGGCCAAGGAGGGCAGCACCGTCGGGGGCCTTATGGATATTATAGGCACCTGCACTTCGATGGCACTTCAATACGGCGTGCCCCTGATTACACTGGTGGATAAATTCCGGCACGCCCGATTTGAGCCGTCTGGGATGACATCGAACAAGGATATACCATTCGCGAAGAGCTTAATTGATTATATATTCTGCTGGCTGGGCTGTCAGTTTATACCCGGCTATGCGGATAAAAATATGCCCAATAGGTTAGCAGCGGCCGGCACAAAAGAAAGCAACAGTACGACAACCGCCAGGAAGCTAGTTGAGAAGACCAAAAACCTGGCCCAAAAAATTGCCGAAGCAAAAGCCGGGGTGAAAATCAAAGCAGAGCACGAAGTAGAAGAAACCTCATCTGCAAAGCAGGCAACTGAGCAGCCCTCTGTGTCCCCAGTGGATAGATTTGCCGACCCCGCAAGTCGAATCGGTCTTGTGCAAGGTTTAGACATTATTGGCGAACCTGAGGCGTTACAGTCTCAGACGAAGATTTTACAGCAATTTAAGGCCCAGTTTGAGCATTTCCAGGACGATGCGCCGGCCTGCGATATCTGCGGCTCCATCACTGTCCGCAACGGAAGCTGTTACAAATGCTTCAACTGCGGCAACTCAATGGGCTGCTCTTAGAATTGACTATTTGCTATTGACGATTGACTATTTTCGAGGGGGGAAAATCTCGGCAAGCATACGCACGAGTGATTGGGCAGCTTGGCTGACGGGAGCAGATAGAGATTGGCCTATTTGCGTTTGCGCCGGCTGAATACCAACCAAATAGACATCGACCTCTATCTCTTGCGTAATCATATCGATAAAAAGCCGGGGCGACAGCGTATGCGTCGAGAAAACAGATGAATCTAACTGCTCAGGCCTGAATACATTTATTACCCCGGGAGAAACCCCAAAGTCGATAGCGTCAATAATAAGCAGGTTCTGCGGGGCCTTTTTTATGATGGGCTGGATATAATTTTCAGGCACGGTGCCGGCGTCTATCAGTTCGGCACGAACTTTTGCCTGCTCGAGTTGCTCACAAACAAGCGGGCCGACACCATCGTCACCTTTTAGTGTGTTGCCGATTCCGACAATAACCGTCGCCGAATCGCGCAGTTTGTTTAGCCGCTCGAAAAATTGCTGGTCAGTGCCCATAGCAATCTCGTCGTGCCTGGTATGTATCGCGTATTGCGTAAAATACACACAATACCCATTACGCAATACGATATACGCGATACGGAATTTTACAGCCGGATGTTCAGTTCGTATTTACACTTCGGGCACAAGATTCGCATAAAATCGCTTGTTTGGACGTCTCTATCAGGCCGTTGCTGCCGGAGAGCCTCTGGTTTTGTAAGCAGTTCGCCACCTTTGGCAATTAACAGTGAAGGATTGGTGTAGGCCAATGGGCCGAGCTTTTCGTAAAGCCAGATGAGATGTTTTTTGGTGCCTATTACTGCACCGCACTTCTCGCATAGTTGAAGTTCAAATTCGTGGGTTTCGGCTGTGCTTTCTCTGTCCATAGTAGCCAAATCCCACTCGTTTGAGAGCTTTATGCCCGTTTCTGTTGTGCAATTATCGCTGCAATTGGCGCAAAAGATACAGGTATCGTATCGAAGGGTTATTTTTCTAACCGGCGGGTCGGTGTCTAAATCATCGATTTGAGTCAGCGCCTCGGTCGGACAGACATTCACACACGCCCCGCAGCCGATACAGCTATCGAGGTCGAATTCCGGTTTACCCCTGTAGCTTTCCGGAACGATGCAAGGCTTAGCAGGGAAGCGCGTAGTAAAACGTGGCGAAAAGACCGCCGTAACGGCTTCTTTTAATTCTCTTAACTTAGGCAACCACATTTAATACTCCTATATCGTGTTTTATGCTTTGTAGTTCGTCCGAGGTGCGATTTACGATTCTTTTTTACCAGCTTTTTCTGCGTATTTGTCAACGACGCTCTTTTCCCACAATTTTACCCCGGAGGCATAAGCACCCTTGGCGATTGCGTGGGCAGCGGTGGGCGACGTTATCAATATAAACACCGCACAGATTATTGCTTTGGCAGCCATGGAGCCCCAACCGTGGATGAAGGCGACGCCTATCAACAGCAAAATGGTGCCGAGAGTTACGCATTTCGTTGAGGCCTGCAGGCGGTTGTAAACATCGGGAAAGCGAACCAGGCCTATACAGCCGAATATATCAAACAAAATTCCAATCGTTACCAGTATGTAGCCAATAATATCAATCATCGAAACTTCTGCCCTCCAAAAACTTTGCCAATGCTATGGTCCCGATGAAGCTCAGTAGTGCCCAGGCAAGAGCGACATTGAGATAAAAATCCTTTTTGGCAGCCAGCCCAATAACGGCACAGAAGCCCACTATGACGATGCCCAATATATCGATAGCCACGGTTCTGTCCGGGGCGCTGGGGCCGCGACCTATTCGATACAGGCACAAGAAACAACATACAAACAAGCCGGTGTAAAATAAAGCTATCATAGTTACCTCTTTCTAATTTTGCCACAAAGTCACCAAGACACCAAGGTTTAGATGTCATTCCTGCGAAAGCAGGAATCCAGTCTCTTTTTAGTCCCCCGCTTTCGCGGGGACAAGTTTAATTTCTTCGTGCCTTCGTGGCTAATTTTTTTTTATTCAAAAATTCTCTTCAAAAACCACTCAAACCTTCGAGCAATAAACTCGGTTGCCTGCTCGACGTCGTCGGATTTTACATTAATCCAGTGAATATATAAAAAGCCGTCATCTGTCAAATCCACGGTCAAAGTGCCCGGGGTGAGAGTGATGGAATTTGCCAGTGCGGTGATGCCGGAGTCTGTTTTAAGAGTAGTTTTTATTTTTACGATTCCGGGTTTTATCGGCATTTTTGGGTGCAGGGCGCGATAGACGACGTCAAAATTAGCCTTTATCATATAATAGAAGAATACCGGCAGATAAACCAAAGCCCAAAACACCCGTACCGGCGAAATAAAAACGAGATGTTCCTTAGGCAAAATTTCGGAGAACAGAACCGAAACCACAGCAGAAGCTATCACGCCTGCGACCACGACCTGGACGTCTAAAGACCAGGTCAGTATTAGCCAAATGATAAACGCCAAAACAAAATAAATCAGTCGCCTCATATCTTCACACTTTCATTACATACCAATTACGTTAGCCGAGTACAAAACACCATCCGTCAACACTTTTACAGCGGGCTCAAGAATATTGCACCTCAAAGCCGGCACCAGCAGTAATCCCATCAGCGCACATAAGCAAGCCAAAAATACCATTGCAACAAGCATAGGGCCTTTGGCCTCTTTACTTTGTCGTAGATTTTCCGGCAGCTCGCCAAGGAAGACATATCTTTGAACCTTCAAATACATAATCAAGGTGCACAAACTCACGAAAACTATAATTGCAGCCACCCAGTAAAAGCCGGCCCCGGCTGCCGCCCATACCAGGATGAGCTTGCTCCAGAACCCGCTAAAGGGCGGGATGCCGACGATTGAGGCAGATGCGACGGTGCAAGTAGCGCGTGTTACAGGCATTTTTTCAGCAAGTCCACCCATCTGTCTCATTTGTCTTGTGCCGGTTGACATTTCCACCGAGCCACTCGTCAGGAACAATAAGGACTTATAGACAGCGTGATTAACGAGGTGGAACAACCCGCCGAGGATAGCTAAAGAAGCCCACTCCAATTTGCCCCCTTTTGCAATAATAAGGCCGCCGAGACCGATACCAAGGACTACATATCCTAACTGGCTGATGCTCGAATAAGCCAGAAGCCGCTTGAAATCCCACTGTCCTATGGCCAAAAATGCACCGGCAACCATACTCAAAAGGCCCAAGACCATTAAGAGCCAGCCCATCTGGACGGTAATACCGAAAACATTGAAAACTACGCGAGCAAGGGCATAGACGCCAAGGGCCTTTATCAGCACGCCGGACAGCATAGCAGAAATCGGAGCAGGAGCCGATGGGTGTGCGTCTGGCAGCCAGGCGTGGAACGGCATCAGGGCAGCCTTCAGGCCGAAGCCGGCGATAAACAAAGCCAGGGCAAAGGTAAGGCCGGCATTTAAGCCGCCGGTCGCGATGGCTTTTGAGATATAGGCCATATTAAGCGAGCCAGTGTTGCCATAAACAAGGGCCACCGCAAAGAGCACAAATATAGAACCGATACTGCCCAGGACCATATACTTGAAGGATGCCTCGAGCTCTTCGTGCTCGCAGCCGAATCCAACCAGCGCATAAGATGCGAGTGAGGCAATTTCCAAAAAGACAAACAGGTTGAAGATGTCTCCGGAGAGCACCACGCCGTTCATACCTGCGACCATAAGCAGAAACAGGCTCAGGTATTTTGACTTGGCGGTGTATTGTTCCATATATCTGACGCTAAAGAGCATCGCAGCGGTGCTGACGACGCTAATAGCCAGAAGTAAAAGTGAGCTCAAGCCGTCAAGGACAAGATTTATGCCAAGCGGGATGGACCACTTGCCTATTTCATAGACGCCGAATTGGCCGATGGAGGCAACAGCCAATACCAGCAGCGAAACGGTTGCTAAATTGGCTAAGACCGTTGCAGCGTTTTTGCCCTTTTTGCCAAAAATTGGAAGCAAAAATGCCGTTACCAAAGGAATAGCAACAAAGACGGGCAGCGGTATGCTCATCCTTTTAGTCTCCTTATTTGAGTAATGTCGAAGGTGCCGTATTTTTCATACGTTCTGATGCATATCGAAATCATAAGTGCCAGAGAGCCCAGACTGATGACAATTGCAGTAAGCACAAGTGCCTGGGGCAGCGGGTCAACGCTACTGTTTATAAACAAGCTGCTGAGCTGACCACCGGCACCAACTATATCTTCCTCGACAACAATCGGAGCTTTTCCACCCATCCGATAGCCGAGCATAATCAGGAAAAGATTGACGGCATATTCCATAACCATTATGCCGATTACAATCTTAACCATATTCTTTTTGACGACCGCACA
>Ga0114919_10004083_pt1 | contig 11731 bp, 10 predicted proteins | sample BlataG_FD_88682 | JGI IMG/M metagenome (GOLD analysis project Ga0114919, IMG submission 88682) | Deep subsurface microbial communities from Black Sea to uncover new lineages of life (NeLLi) - Black_00105 metaG | ecosystem: Environmental > Aquatic > Marine > Oceanic > Sediment | place: Atlantic...
AGGCACATAGCGGCAGAGCTGAAGGGTCATATTCCGTTTACGGTTCTGGGGGCGTGCCTCGGTATTGGGTTTATGGTGGTGTTCGAGCGGTTTATCGGGGCGGGCAGCGGTGTGTTGTTTAAGGTGTTTCATCCTGCACACGTGGTTTTGAGCGCGATGGTGACGGCGTCGATGTTCCGGGTTCACGCATCGAAGAGGAGGTTTTTGCTGGTTTTGCTGGTGGGGTATTTCGGCTCGGTCGGTATTGCGACGCTGAGCGATATAGTAATTCCTCATATCGGCGTGCACGTTCTTGGTCTCGATATTCCGTCGCATGGGGAGGTTCACCATTCGGAGGCGGGGATTGACGAGCACGGCGGCGAAGGCGGTGAGGGCGAGCATTCGGGTCACGGTTCGGGGATGCATTTTGGATTTATCGAGGAGTGGTATATAGTTAATCCGGCGGCGCTGCTTGGTATTTTGATTGCATATTTTTTTAGTCGTACGAAATTTCCACATGCGGGGCACGTTTTGATTAGTACGTGGGCGTCGTCGGCATATCTTCTTATGAACCTGCGGTCTGAACTGAGTTTGGCTTCGGCGGCGGGTATAGGTGTAACTTTGTTTTTGGCGACGTGGGTTCCCTGCTGTGTCAGTGACATAGTGTTTCCACTTTTGTTTGTGAAGCCGGATTTGCGTCTATCGGAACCGTGCGTACGGCACCGGCTGCACAGCCATGCGCACAAGACAGAAGGAGAAGGGTCGGTATGAAAGAGCAGGCGGATTTTAATGCTGAGGCGATATTGCGGGGTTCGGGGCTTCGGTGCACTCGCGGGCGGTTGTCGATACTGAAGGCTCTCTGTGCGGCGAAGTCTCCGCTTACGGGCGAGGAGATTGGCTGTGCGCTTGGCTCAAAGCGTCCCAATAGAGTGACGATATATCGTGTGCTGGAGCGTTTTGTGGAGGCGGGTCTGGTTCACAGGGCTTATATGGACAAGCGTGCGCGGCACTTCGAGCTTGCGTGGAACTGTACGGAGAGTCAGTGTCATCCACATTTTACATGTGAGCACTGCGGGCGGACGCATTGTCTGACGGAGTTTTCGCTTCCGATGGTCAAGGGTTTGAAGAAGGGTTTCGTTGTGCATCGTCAGCAGGTTCGTCTGGAGGGTCTTTGTCCGTTGTGCGCCTCAAGGCCGAGGCGGAGCGCAAATCTGCCGCGGTCGAGTGCGCGGGCGGTTTGAGCGGGGATTCAACTTTCGGGGGGAGGGCGGCAGGGTCGTATGGACAGAGGGAGGTTTGGGGGTTACAATGTGCGGTATGCAGGTGTATCCGTTAAAGTTTGAGCCGATATACAAGCGGCGGATATGGGGCGGTCAGAGGCTTCGAGAGGTTCTCGGCAAGGATATACCGGCGGGTGTGAAGGTCGGCGAGAGCTGGGAGGTGGCGGATTTAGCTGAGGATAAATCGGTAATAGCAAACGGCGAACTTGCCGGGCGGACGCTTTGCGAGGCGATAGAGACGTATGGCGAAGAGATAACGGGCAAGGCTGAGAGTTCGGGCGGGTTTGGGTTGTTGATAAAGTTTCTTGATGCGGAGGACGTTTTGAGCGTGCAGGTTCACCCGGATGCGGCGACTTGTTTGCGGATGGGCAGAGGGGACGCCAAGACCGAGTGCTGGTACGTGATGTGGGCGGGTCCCGATGCGGTGCTCTATAAGGGTGTGAAAAGAGGTGTGACGCGAGAGTCATTTGCCGAGGCGATAAAACAGGGTACGGCGGCGGAGCTTCTGGAGAAGGTTCCCGTTGAGGCTGGGGAGTGTCATTTTCTTCCTGCGGGCACGGCGCACAGCGTTGGCGGAGGACTGGTTATAGCCGAGGTTCAGACCCCTTCGGACACGACGTACCGGGTATTTGACTGGAACCGTGTCGACGATACGGGCAGGTCGAGGCCGCTTCATATTGAAGAGGCCCTGGAGAGCATACATTTTGACGTTTCGGGGCGTGATTTGCCTGTGACGAGGACGGGCAGGCTGGTAGAGTGTGAGTACTTTACGGTAGATAAAGGGCACCGGGCGAAAGGGTGCGAGCTTCTGCTTTCGCGTGGGCGGGTGAAGGTTCTTATTTTCGTCACTGGTGGCGGCAGGATTCGGGCGGCGGATGAAAGCGTAGTTGAATTTACTTGCGGCGATTGCGTGCTGATACCGGCGGGTTATGAAGGCGCTGTTTGTTTTACGGCGGAGACCGAATACCTGAGCGTGTGCTGTTGAAGTGATATGTGTTAGGTGGTTTTCGGTGACGGGCATAATTATGGAAGCTGAGATGCATGGTTTGTGAGGACTGGTGCGGGATATACTTTTGCGGGTTTTTATTGAGAGACAAAGGCGATGGCTGACGGCGTTAAGAAAAAGGGCAGGCAGGTATCTTTGTTTTTCCTGGTCTTTGCGGTAATCTTGATTGTGATGTTTGTGGCGAGCGGGCGGTCGAGGCTCGTCGAGGAGCTTGCGGCGCCGAGCAAGGGTGTTATCAGCCTGGAGAGTTACGGCAGAGAGTTGATAGCGGTTTCGAAAGACAGTGAGATTCATTCGTGGCGGTGGGATGATTTGAGGGCGCCGCGGCGGATTTGTACTTTGAACGGCGACGAAGTGGTCGTTATGGCCAACAATCGAGTTTTGCTGGCCGGGTCCGAAGAAGCAGAGGCGATAATGGTGAGCGATTTAAGCAGCGGCAAGGAACTGCGTCGGCTGAGGTTTGCTTCGGGTAAGAGGCTGCAACTGCTGCGCAGTAGTGTCGGCGGGCAGTGTGCCGTGGCGGCGTTTTCGCGCGGCGACAGTGCGACCAGCGGTTTTGAGCTCTGGTTTATTGATTCGGAATTGGAGTCGATTGTGGCGGTTGGGGAGGAGATTGCAGAGGAAGGCTTTGAGTTGAAGGACGTCGGGATAGGTGATGACGGGTCCTTTATTGCGGCTGTGGGGGTGAAAGATGGCGGCTGGATTCTTGGCGTCGATAGAAAGAGCGGACTTGTGACGTGGCGTGGTGGGGTTGAAGATTCGGCGAGTCTGAGTGTGGTGATGTTTTCTCCGGACGGGGCGGTAATTTATGCTTCGGGGCTGGGCAGATACGTTTATGCCGTTGACGCGGCGAACGGAGAGATTGTCAGACGGTTCGAGATGGACGAATATGCGACGCCGGAGCTTGACCCGCAGAGGGTTTCGTGTATGGCAGTCAGTAGCGACGGCAAGCTGCTCGCTGCGGCGACGGAGCCGGCATCGAAGCTGTATGCCTGGGAGGTTGCGAGCGGAAGCCGTGTTGTCGTTACGGGTACGGGCCAATACACGATTTCGGGGATAGCTTTTTCGCCGGATAGTTCGTTGGCAGCGACGGCAGATTATATAAGCATGCGAGCGATAAAGGTTTGGAAAGTCAGGAGGGGTCGTTAGCCGGCGGCGGACCGGATAGCATCAGGCGGAGGCAGCGATATTTTCATTATGGAAGCGACAACCAACGTAAACAAAGAAAAACGACAAAGAACGGCGGTAATAATCGGCGCGGGCCCTGCGGGGCTGACTGCCGCTTACGAGCTGCTTGATAAGACGGACGTCAAACCCATCATATTGGAGACGACGGGGGATATTGGCGGGATTTCCAGGACAATCGACTACAAGGGCAATCGTATTGACATAGGGGGGCACAGGTTTTTCTCGCGGTCGGACCGGGTGATGCGATTCTGGCTGAACATTCTGCCGCTACAGGGCGGTCCCGCCGGAGATGAGACAGCGGCGGGAGGGAAATTGCCGACAGCAGAGAAGATGTTTGCGGAATATTGCGGGGGGCGGCGCGGGTCGGAGGATGCGGATGAGAGGTCGGGTCCGGACCCTGAGCGTGAGGACAAGGTGTGGCTTATTCGGCGTCGTTTGTCGAGGATATTTTTCATGCGGAGGTTTTTTGATTATCCGCTTTCACTGAGCCTTCGGACGGTTGCGAATCTTGGAATTTTGCGGACGGTCAGGATTACTCTTAGTTATCTCAAGGCTCGTTTATTTGCGATAAGGCAGGAGAGGTCGCTGGAAGATTTTTTTATCAACAGGTTCGGCAGAGAGCTGTACCGCAATTTTTTCAAGGATTATACGCAGAAGGTTTGGGGAGTTCCGTGCAGCCGGATTAAACCCGAATGGGGCGCTCAGCGGATAAAGGGGTTGTCGATAGGCAGGGCAATTGCGGATGCCGTGCGGGCTTTGATATGGCGGGACACATCGATAGGGCAGAAGCGAACAGAGACGACTCTGATACGGCATTTTATGTACCCGAAGTTTGGTCCCGGCCAGTTGTGGCAGGAGGTTGCCCGGAAGGTCGAGTCGAAGGGTGGTGTGCTGAGACTCAGACAGAAGGTAACGGGGCTGAAAAGCCGGAACGGCAGAGTTGTTGAAGTCGAGGTTGTGGACCGGAATACTGGTGAAACTGAGAGAGTGTCTGCAGATTACTTTTTCTCCTCGATGCCTGTTAAGGATTTGATTGCGGCGATGGGCGATTCGGCGCCCGGCAGCGTGCGTGAAGTTGCCGAGGGCCTGGTCTACCGGGACTTTATTACGGTGGGGTTATTGTTGAAGCACCTCAAGGTAAGGAATGAGGCGAAGGGCGGCGGCCTGGTACCGGATAATTGGGTGTACATTCAGGAGAAAGAGGTGAAGCTGGGGCGGCTTCAGATATTTAATAACTGGAGCCCTTATATGGTAAGGGACAAAGATACCGTGTGGCTTGGTTTGGAATATTTCTGCACGGAAGGCGACGAGCTATGGAGTAAGAGCGACACGGAGATGGCTGGATTTGCGGCAGCGGAGCTGGCCAGCATCGGGATAATAGACGCCGAAGATGTGCTGGACAGCGTAGTAATTCGGGTTGAGAAGACTTACCCGGCGTATTTCGGCAGCTACGAGCGGTTTGATGTAATCAGAGAGTACGTTGACCGGTTCGAGAATCTTTTCCTGGTAGGCAGGAACGGTATGCACCGTTATAACAACCAGGACCATTCGATGCTTACGGCGATGGCTGCGGTTCGCAATGTCGCCGACGGCAGTACTCGCAAGGACAATGTATGGGCCGTCAATGCTGAGGGTGATTATCATGAACGGAGACTGACGGCGCTTGAGAACCTGATTGAAGGGTATATTGAAAGGAGCTCGGAAGTGGGCTTTGAGTACAATCCGGACATTTACTGGGAGAAAACGGGGGTTCCGTATCCTCATTATCCTACGGTGCGACACAGGAAGCGTTTTATCGTGAACTCGATACGGGGCTTTAAGGCTGAGACGCAAGATTTATTTGTTTTCGATTACGGCTGCGGCGAGGGGGGCGTACTGAAAGCGGTGCGGCGGGAGCTGGGACTCAGTGACGAGCAACTGGGCGGTTGTGATATATCAGACAAGGCCATCGAGGCGGTCAGTCGAGAGGTCAAGAGCACATATTTGTACAAGTCGGCGTTTCCGCAGCTCGACAGAAAGTGCGACATTATCATTTGCAGCGAACTTATAGAGCACACGCGTGACTTTCCGGAAGTTTTGCACTGGATAAAGGACAACCTGTCGGCCGACGGGCTGCTTATTCTGACTACGCAAAGCGGCAAGATTCATGCCTCTGACCGTTATACGGGCCATACACAGCATTTTAATATTGGCGAGTTGAATTCTGCCCTGAAACGCCTGGGATTCGAGGTAGAGCGCAGTCGTTTATGGGGATTTCCGTTTTTTACCTTGCAAAAGTATCTCACGGATGTTAGTTTCGAGAAGGTCAGGAGCGGCTACCTGGAAGGGAAGCTTACTTACCGGAAAAGGTTTGTTTTCGGTGTCGCTTATCTGCTTTACTTTGTGCATGATTTGATTGGATTCGGGCCGCAGATATATATAGTGGCATCGAACGTTCGCCGGGCTTGACGAGTTCGGAATTAATTACAGGGAACGACAGTGGAAAGCAGGTACTTTGAACTGGATTAGCAGAGCCATCCCGCAGAGTGGTGTAGGGGCATTTTGGCTTGGATTTGGAGCCTGCCTGGTCATATGCCTGTTGATAGTCTTTGTTGTTGCTCCACTGACGGGCGTCAGTCAGGAGTTCGGTCCGGGCCACGACGGATATATTGAATTGGCGGAAAACATCGGGCAGGGCAATGGATATGTTTTTGAGGAGGGAGGCCCACCGGTATTCCACCGTCCTCCGCTGTACCCGGTTTTGCTGGTGCCGATAACGTATCTGCCGAAGGCTTTTCAGCGGCCGGGTCTTATTTTGCTTCATAGCGTGATGGTGGGTATTGTGGCGTCGCTGGTTTTTGGAATAGGCAGAAGGCTTTTCGGGTCTCGGACCGGCGGTGTCGGTGTTCTGGTTCTGCTGGTGAGTCCGTGGTTGTACTGGAATGCCAAGAACCCGATGACGGTGATACTACAGGGGACGCTGTACACGCTGTTTGCGGCGCTGGTTGGAGGGGAGATTCTTGCGGCTCTCGACAGGGCTCCTGAGCGGTCGGGCAGGATGAGCTCGCCGGCGCGAACGTTATGTATAGCGGTTGCGGGCGCGGCTTTGGCGCTGACTCACGCGGCAATGCTTGCGGTGAGCGTTGCGGGGCTGGCGGGACTTTTTGTTGTCGGGGTACTGCGGCGGAGGTATAAGCCGGTTGCGGTCTCGATAGCGGCGGCGGTGATTATGGCTGGGTTGATTGGGCCGTGGACTTATAGGAATTGGGTCGTTTTCGGCCGGTTCATACCTGTTTCGGGCGGTGCCGGATTGGCATATTTTAACGGCAACGTGCATTGGAAGTGCATAGAGGCTAAGCCGCAGCGTGAGGGAGAGACCTATGTCGATGCGAGTCTGCGGGTGCTTGGGATTGAGGGGACGGAAAAGACGGTTACTCACTGGAAAGGTTTTACGGATATAGAACTCGAAGACAAGGCCAATGAGAAAATGATGGAACACATTCGAACACATCCCGGCGTCTTTGCCAAGAAATTCCTGTTGAACGCGGTGGAGTATTATTTTCCGGCGTTCGTCTGCCGGTGGCGTGCGGTGAAGGACTTCGGCTGGGAAGAGTCGACAATTACGGTCTTTAATCTTGCCATCTGGATACTGGCGTCGGTGGGGTTTTTGCGAAGCAGGAAGGAGGACGGCAGCGGGCGTGCCGGGTGGTTGATTCTGTCCGGGGTTGCACTTTATGCAATCTGGTATTTTCCCTTTGCCATATTCATAGGACACTCGCTGTATACGTTCGGGACAATACCGCTACTTTCGGTGCTTGCAGCAAGGCCTATCAGTGTATGGCATGAGCAAGGTTTGCCTTGAATTAAGGCAAAAAGTGAAACTGGAAACATCCGGAGTACTTAATGATACACCATCAAATAGAAGTATGACTCACCGTAGGCTTTTTCAGTTGATTTTTGATAATCCTTGCGATGCAGTGAGGAGCAAATGTTAGAGAACATAGAGTGTTGTGAGCTAACCCCGGAACATGCTCGGTTTGTAGCGGAGCTTCATTGTTCCGGAATCAAAACCGGCTTTATCACTTCCATAGGCCTTCGTTTTGTCGAAGCACTTTATGAGGCTATTGCGCAAAGTGACGTTGGTTTTGGCCTTGTTGCAAAAAGGGATGATAAGGTGGTGGGATTCATATCCTTTGCCACAAGTATCAAAAGACTTTACAAAACTGTTATCCTTAAGAAGGGTCTGTTGTTTGCGTTTCTTCTTGCGGGCAAACTGCTTAGTTTCAAACGGATAAAGAAAATACTCGAGACCTTGTGTTACCCCAAAAGAATTGAGACAAGTGATCTGCCTGCTGCGGAGTTGCTGGCAATTGTGGTTGAACAGCAAGAACGTGGGAAGGGATTAGGTTCGCATCTGCTCAAACGAGGGCTCAATCAGTGCTCACAAATGGGCCTGGAGAAAGTGAAAGTTCTTGTCGGGGCCGATAACACTTCTGCCAATGCCCTGTACCTCAAATGTGGTTTTGTACTTGCAGGTCGGATAGAAAACCACGGTGTTTTGAGCAACCTGTACGTTTGTTCAACAGAACAGAAGTGAGTTGGTTCAAGGGTCTCTTAGCTATTCTTCGCCAGGGATAAGACCTCTAAGCCCTTTCATTTTCAGGAATCCTTTCTTCCATATTACGACAGCGGAGACGAGAAACACCAATACATGGACGACGGCAGCGTATCTTGTCCGTATCTGACTCATTGCCAGGCCGATTCCGGCATAAACTGCAGCCAATAAATAAGAAATGAACACCGTTTTTCTCAGCGACATTCCTCGGTCAATCATCTGGTCGTAAATGTGCCCCCGGTCTGAAACGAAGAGAGGTTTCTTGTTGAGCAGTCTCCTCGCAAGCGCAACGGCCGTATCGAGAATAGGCAGACCGAAGACCACTATCGAGGCCATCCACCACCGTGGAATTCTCTCTGCGAAAAGCATCATCAGCGCAGCAACGATGAACCCAAGAAGCATGCTGCCGGCATCTCCCATAAATATTTTCGCAGGAGCCTTGTTAAACGGTAAGAAACCGCATACAGCCCCTACAATACCAAGGCATACGATAATGCGCACCGGGTCGCCTACACGACTAAATCCCCATGTCGCAAGATGCAGCGACAGAAGCAGCATGGCGACAGTAATGATGGCAGTCACCCCTGCGCAAAGACCATCGAGGCCGTCAAGCAAATTCAGAGAATTTGTTGCGCCAAGTACAAAAACCATCACGATCAACGATTCAAGAATCAGTTCAGCCATACGGGGCATAGGTATTTTCAACTGTGCACCGACAAAATGCAGGTTAGGCACTATTCCGACCACTATCAATATGACGCCTGCAGCAATTTGTCCCATGATTTTTCTTGATGGTCGTATGTCATATATGTCGTCGATAAGCCCAACACAACACGCAATAGTCCCACCGGCGAGAATGCCGACCAACCACTTGAAGACGGAACCGAAAAACTCTTCATCTCTAAGATAAATTATACCGGTGAGAAGACCGATTGTTAAACCGACAAGTATGCCGACACCCCCAAGATACGCTATGGGTTCTTTGTGGGTTTTGACCAAACCGTCAGGGTCGTCGACAATCCCAAACCTCAAAGCGGTTCTTTTGCAGATATAGGTACCTATCAGTGATCCGACGAAGGAAATCGGCAGTACGGGCCAGAATTGCAGTGCCCACACCACAGGTCTGTTTGGTCCAATTATTTGACTGCATATCATTATTCAACTCGTTGCCCAAAGGTTACCGCATCCAGACTTCATCATCATATCGGAGCATAATCAAACCATCGCTGAAACCATCGAATGACACATTGATCTGCCGGTGCAATTGCCTTGTCCTGCCAAGAGAATCAGCTTTTGAACACAGTAATTCCCCGATTATCCATTTCGGGAAGTTCGCACCGGCCTTAATGGCAAGAGGCACACCACCGCCAAATCGTGGATTGATTTCAGTGACTTTTATTCGTCCGTCCTTCTGCACAAAGCACTGCAGCGTTATAACGCCGGGGCCGGCCCCAAGAACTTTCACAATATCCGCTCCCAGAAGCATAAGTTGCCTGTTCTTGACTACCTGACCCTTGCTTACTTCACCAGACCTGATTTCTATGCGCTTTCTGGGGACCACACAGCGGACATCCATGCTAAAATCAACATATACATCACACGTATGCTCCGTACCTTCGACAAAGTCCTGTACAATAGGGTTTGGTATTCTCCTGGCAAAGAACAGTAGTTCGCTGCGATTTTTTACTACAGCGGTGCCTCTGCTGGCATAGCCATCCCATGGTTTCATAAAACAAGGCCAGTTAAGTTTCTTTTTAGCAAGTGCCGTTCTGAAGCTCATCGTGGCAGGAGTATCAAAACCGTTCTTTAGTAAGAACCGATAAGTCTTTCTCTTGTCCTGGCATATTCGTACAACTTCCGGTGAAGAGACAAGAACTCGGCAGCCGAGGTTTGCGAAGTCTGCTTTATGTTTTGCGAGGACGAGCAGGTCGGTATCGATGGTGGGAACGAGCAGGCTGACTTTGTTTTTGTTGACGATTTGGAGGAGTTCTTTGATGTATTTTGGGTGGCTTATTGGTTTTACGAGGAAGCGTTTGTCGCACAACTGCAGCGCGGGGCTAAGCTCTGTGATGTCTGTTCCGAAGAAGGCGGCCTTTATTCTGAGCTTTTGGGCGGCGGTGCGGAAGGTGTTTAGCAGTGACACTCGTCGGCCGATACAGGTGAATAATATGTTTATGCTGCCTGCGCGGGGGGCGCTGGCAGTGATAGTGCCTTTTGCGGTCTTTGATTCAGGCATTTTACTGGTTCCTACAAAGCAGCGATTTAGCCCGGTATTACGGCAACAGGAGTCCGGCATTACTTACAGATAATAGACGTGGTGTGGGAGGTAGTCAAATGTTTTGACATTTTGGGCGTTCAAATCTAAACTAAGGCCCTGAGGTGACAAGACTCAGCGTTTTAGTTTTGGACGGGCTGACAGGCCAGGAGACGAGAATTGCTTAAGGAAAGTGAGAATCCGCCGATTGTTTGGCCAAGGGACGTATCGGTCTGTGAATTTGACGGGCTCTGGTGGGTGGCCCATACCAGGAGCAGGAACGAGAAGGCCTTTGCACACGATTTGATAGGGCGCCGAGTCAACTATTTTCTTCCTATGACCTGGCGCGTGCGACGGCACAGGGGTCGGACTATCCGTTCGCTTCTGCCCCTGTTCAGCGGTTATTTGTTCTTCTGCGGTGAGGAGAAGGAGCGGTTAGAGGCCCTGAAGACAAACCGTGTTGCAAATCTGATAGAAGTGAAGGACCAGGAGCAACTTCGCAGCGAGTTGTCTCAGATTGAGCGTGCGCTGCATGCGGGGGCGGCCCTGGTCCCTTATCGATATATTAAGGCGGGACAGCGGTGCCGGGTGATAGGAGGGGCGCTGACGGGTCTGGAAGGTATTGTTGTGAGGACCCAGAGCGCTGCGAGGCTGGTTTTGCAGGTGGATATGCTTGGGCGTGCGACGAGTGTGGAGGTTCAGATGGATATGATTGAGGTCATCGATGAGGGAGAGTGAACTTTTTCTTGCATATACGGGATAGAGGTTTTTAAGAACAGGAGAATCGGCAATGAAGGTTTGTGTGGCAGGTGTGGGTTATGTCGGGCTGGTGACGGCGGCGTGTCTTGCCGAGGCGGGAAACGACGTGGTGTGCGTTGACGTTGACGCCGAGAAGATAGAAGGGCTTAAGAAGGGAGTGATACCGATTTACGAGGCTGGTCTGACGGAGATTGTCAGGCACAATATCAAGCTCGGCAGGCTTCGGTTTACGACGGAATTGAAGTACGGGGTTGAGAACTCGCTTATTATCTTTCTTGCGGTCGGGACGCCGTCGTCGTCTGACGGCTCGGCGGATATATCTGCTGTTTTGTCGGTGGCTGAGCAGATTGCCGAGGCGATGCCGGACTACAGGATTATTGCGACCAAGAGCACTGTTCCGGTGGGGACGCACTGAAAAGTGACGGAGCTTATGAAGTCGAGGACCGAGGGTGAGTTTGATTATGTTAGCAATCCTGAGTTTTTGAAGGAGGGCGCGGCGGTTGATGATTTTATGAGTCCGGACCGAATAATCGTTGGGACGGACAGCGTTTCTGCGATGGAAGCGATGAAGCGGCTCGACGGTCCTTTCATGCGTAGGGGCAACCGGAGGCTGTCTATGGATGCGGCTTCGGCGGAGATGACGAAGTACGCTGCGAACACGATGCTGGCAG
>Ga0114919_10004084_pt1 | contig 11731 bp, 7 predicted proteins | sample BlataG_FD_88682 | JGI IMG/M metagenome (GOLD analysis project Ga0114919, IMG submission 88682) | Deep subsurface microbial communities from Black Sea to uncover new lineages of life (NeLLi) - Black_00105 metaG | ecosystem: Environmental > Aquatic > Marine > Oceanic > Sediment | place: Atlantic...
ACAAAAAACGCAATACCTTATCCACTCTGCAGGTGGATGCTCCAACAGCTCCTCAACTCCAGTTAGAACCCCGCAAACGCAGGACCCTGGCCGGCTGGCCAATGATTCTTGGCTGGCTCGCAATGCTCATCTTCGCCTTCCACGCTTCTACACATATGGTTGGCGCAGGAGATACCTGGGTCGCTATGACCTGCGGAAGACACTTCGTCAACCACGGCGTAGACACCGTCGAACCCTTCAGCGCAAACTCACACAAGGCAGGACCGACGCCGGAAGAAGTCAAAACCTGGCCCAGCTGGGCACAATGGCTCACGGATAAAGTGGGCCTTGAGACGGTTAAATACTGGCATCCTACCGGCTGGATAAATCAGAACTGGCTCACACACGTCATTTTTTACTCGCTGATACCTGAATCTTCCTATGAAGACGGCTTAAGTTTTACATCCAATGCGCTCGTTTACTGGAAGTTTGCCATTTATATACTTGCCGTTATTTGTGTTTATTATACAGCCAGACTTTTAGGCGCCCATCCCGCTCTCTGTGCCGTCTTCGCCTGCTTTGCAATGTTCGTAGGCCGCTCCTTCCTTGACGTCCGACCCGCAGGTTTCTCAAATTTGTTGACAGCCGTTTTTTTACTTATACTTGTTCTTACCACCTATCGAAACATATTGTACATCTGGCTCATTATCCCGCTAACTGTCTTCTGGTGCAATGTCCACGGCGGATACATTTACGCATTCATAATGCTCGTGCCGTTCGTTATGTGGCATCTGTTAATGATGTTGCCCAAAAGATGGACTGTATCACTCTACTGTATTCTTGCGTGGGTGGGCCTACGCAATGGCTTACAAGTTTTTGAGTCGTTCGCCTTTTACACCAGTTCCACCGACTGCCGACTGGGCTTTTTGGCTCTTGCTCGTGTTGGTCGCGACAAGCATTGCAACAGCGGCTTATAAACAAGTTAAGAATGAAGCATTCTATGCTTATCATATTGTGACTTCGTTCATCGTTTTTGTTACTCTTTTACCGAGATTCTTCCCCTCAATCCCCCCCCTTCACCCTCAGCAGCAGGAAATTCTCAACATATATATTGGCGGTTCACGGTGGGCCTTTCTTGCCGCTTTCATCTTATCGACGGGTTTGGTCCTCGTGCTAATGTTCTTGAAAAACAAACTTGTCCGTATAAAGCTAAAAGGGGTATATCACACAATTGCCGCCGGCTTTGTCGCTTTCCTGGCTGTGATTTTATTCAACCCCTTTCATTTAACAAACCTCACTCATACCTTCGTCATCAGCGTCAGCAAGCACGCCGAGAGATGGCGCGACGTCAACGAATGGCACCGCGCCTTCGAATGGACCAATCCCGTCGGTGAGGAAGAGCCTTTTTTAATTATGTATATTATTGCCTGGCTGGTTCTTCTGATTTGGGCTGTTGTTATCTTGATATCGACTTCTCGTTTTCTTGGCCGCCTCCCCAGGCGAAAAGCAAAAAGTTATGACGGGTATCAATGGCCTCGGATTGACATAGCCCTGATGATTATTGCCGCTTTGACTATTTATATGGCCATTTGTTCACGCAGATTTATACCGATAGCGGCTATCGCAGCCTGCCCGATTATAGCAATGTTTATTGACCAGATGGTCTGTGCAATTTCGGCAAGACGCAGCTTCAACGAACAAAATCCTTTCGCCGTCTCGCCGATGCCGCACGACCTGCAATTGTTTTTTATCGTTGCCGGCGCCGTCACAGTTTTAACTTTCGGCCTATGGTGGGGGCTCAAGTTTAAGCGTATTTATCTCGACGCCTGGCCCACCGATACGAAGTTAAATTCTGTCTTTATGAGGATGACCGCCTCCGATGCAAAACCGTTCTACGCCTTGAAGTTTATAAAAGACAATAAATTAAAAGGAAAAATGTTCAATTACTGGACAGAGGGCGGCTTCATCGCCTGGGGACAGAAACCTGACCCGAACACGGGACGAACGCCATTACAATTATTTATGGACGGCAGAGCACAGGCGGCTTATGACTGCCGGACTTATGAGCTCTGGTCGGACATTATCTCGGGAGGCCAAATAGGAAGCCAAATCGTCAGAGATGCCAGGATAAGAGCCAGGCTGACGGGACAAAAAATAGAAAAATTATTGACTCCTGCCGATTACACCAAAATCGGCCGGTGGGTAGATGAACGGCTAAAAAAAGAGAAAGTCTGGGTCGTCTTAATGCCCTCAGCGGCCTATACTGATTCCCGGAAAGCTTCATATCACTTCGTAAAAGGTCTTGAACATAATCCCAATTGGCCCCTTGTTTTCTATAATAACAAGCAAAAACTCTTCGTCGACGCAGAAACCCCTCGCGGCAGGGAGCTTTTCAATGGCATATCTGACGGCAAAACACTCTACCCTGATGATTTCTCCAAAAACCTTACCCTTGCCCATAATTTATTCTTGTTTGCTGGCAATGATAAGACCAAAAGGAAGCAGGCACTTGACTTCGCCATCAAAGCCTTCGAATCGAACCCGTCGCAGACTCCAATGCAGGAAATAATATACGTTGGCGGCAGATTCCCCGAGATAAGACCTGATATCAAAAAGTTTTGCGAAAATTATTTTAACGACTTCACAAAAAATAAGGACACTTACGTCAAAGAGGACGGATATTTCCACAGAATCGTTGCCGCATTGAATGCAGGCGATTATTTGCGGGCAATCGCCGATAAGCAGAAAAAAACCAAAGATGTGCAATTTTATAACGACAGAATGAAAGAATACAAAAGTGGACAAAATCGGCTCCTTAAAAGGAAAAGGTGGTAACAAACGAGCCACAAGCGACGAGCGACGAGCGACGAATTCTATCAGCGTTTTTTTCCCCTGCTATAATGAACAGGATAATGTAACCCGCACCGTTGAACAGGCGCTTGCCGTCCTGGAAAAGGCGGGCGCCGACTTTGAAGTAATTATCGTTGACGACGGCAGTTCCGACGCCACCGGCCGGATTGCCGATGAAATTGCCGACCGAAACACCAGGGTAAAAGTGGTCCACCATCCCGCTAATCTCGGCTACGGGGCCGCCTTGAAGTCCGGCTTTAAAGCAGCGACAAAAGAGCTTGTCTTTTACACCGATGCAGACGGACAGTTCGACATCAGTGAAATGCCGCCGTTGTTGCCGTTGATAAAACAATATGATATTGTTAGCTGCTATCGGCTGAACCGTCAGGACTCTCCTCTACGCAAAATCAACGCCTGGTGCTGGACAAAGCTGGTCTGCTTGCTGTTCGGTATGAGAATCCGCGACATCGATTGTGCCTTCAAATTATACAAAACGGAAATCTTTGATAACATTGAGCTCTTAAGTGCCGGAGCTTTGATTGATGCCGAAATCCTCGCTCGGGCTATTCGCAGAGGATACACCGTTACTCAAAAAGGCGTACATCATTATCCACGAATGGCAGGCACACAAACCGGCGCAAACTTGCGAGTAATTCTTCGCGCCTTCAAAGAGCTATTTAAACTACACAGCCGGATTCGAAAAGGGAGTGAAAAAATAACCAATGGCCAATGACCATTGACCTTTGAATTACTAATGAAACTTGGGTGGCGCCCTCGAACTTGTTTGGGGGTGTCGAAAATCGAGCATCGAGAATCCAGACGCGAATTATGAACGACGCAAAAGCCAATCTGTTCATCTACGGCTCCCTGCGCGACCGCAAAATCTTCCAATCGGTCAGCGGACTGAGTTTTACCAGAAAGCCCTCTAAAGTTGGCGACCAGACCCTTCTTGCCGAACCGGCCTTGCTACCGCACTATCGAAAAGTCAGCCCCGACAACGTCTATTTCTATGCAGTTCCAGCCCCATCTTCAAGAATCGATGGCTTTGTAATCTACGATGTCCCTGCCCAGGCAATGGCCGAAGTCGACAGGTACGAAGGAAAACGCTACGACAGAGAGACCGTCCAGGTTAACACTGCAAATGGCCTCGTCGAAGCACAGGCTTACCTGGCCACTCGCGAGTCAATGAGAAAACACTTTGGCGACAGGTTCCACGTCAATCTCATACACGAGCTTTGGCTGCGAAAACGCATCGAGAAATTTATTAAAAGACACACTCGGCCAGGCGAACGAACTACAGACGCCGAATTGGAACGACGAGCAGAGAGAGAGCTGCTCGCAACCACCGAGCGAGACCTCGTTATGAGCCATTATCACACCGATGCCGTTAGCGATTATTATCTTGAGCACGAGCTCGACCGACCACGCCCGAGCATAAAACATTTATACGACGACCCCAACGCCAGGCCGTTCATCGAAAATTATTTGGCTTTAGTTGTAAAACAGGTCCTGCTCAATCAGCTCGACGAAAGAATCCAGGCCCGATATCGATTTGAGCTTGAGCATATGCGTACCTCGGAGAGGTATTTCAAACGCTCGGTTAGTCTTCTTGTCGCTTTGCAAATGATAAATACAAACAGCAGGACGGTTGATTTGATTGTCGAAAAATGTCTTCAAACGATGCCCCACGACGGATACGACCTCATTGACTACGTCAAGTACGCCGTGCGCGCGGCAAAGAGTATGTTTCACACTCGTATTGCACGCGCACACTTGGAACGCATTCGCTCGAATCTTCAGCCGGGAGTCGTACCACTCGGAATTGAGGTCGAGTTGAGCAACCTCGGCCCCGCAGCCGTTGAGCCGCAAAAAAGCATACAAAAAAGGTTCGACCCGGTATATGACGGCTTTAAGTATTTCTGTGATTTTCGCCTCGATGTTTTGTCCTGGAAACTCGGCGGATATATCGACGACCACACCGGCTCGACCGACCGGGCACGCCGCTCCGGTTTTTTGGAGCTTGCACCGGGAAGACTGAACATCGCCGGTGAGCTATCTCGACCCGCAACCGCAGACCCCTGGCTCCTTAATCAGTTGATACACGAAATCGTCAATTTCTATGACGTCCGACCGCACAGTTTGCATCTTTCTTTTCAACTCCGAAAAAAACAAATCGGCAGACAGAAAATTCTGCCCTTAGCTTTTGTCAAGTGCCTGCTTGTACTCGGCGGAGGCCCCGAACTAAAGGGCACCGGAAGACTATGGGTCTCAAGAATGGGCTATGATGAGATAACTCAATACGGCTATGGTGAAGAGCTCGTCTTTGCCAGAACCAGCAAACGCAGATGGTACCTGGCGCCGGACGAAATTGCAGACAAGCCCCCGGCACAGGCAATCACCTATGTCCAGCAGTATAAATTTGTTCGTCTGGAAAAGCGCGCCAATTATGAGCCGTTAATCTTGTGTCTTAAGGGCCTACAGTTGGCCTACAATCCCGCCGATTATTTAAGTGCAGAGCAATTAAAAGGCAGCAGAAAATTACGCCGACAATACCAGGAATTAAAAAAATGGGCCGCCAAACCTGCGGAAATCAGCCCTCAAACAATAAGCAAATTCTTAAATACCGTCCAGAAGGGCCTGATGAATGAAGGCCACCGCCGTCCCGCCCACAAACTGCACTACATTGATTGGGCACTAAGCGCCATCGACGTACAACTGCGTATGTTCAACAAACAGCTCAAAAAACCGCCCAACGCTTCATAGCAAAACAAAAAATGTCGTTCTGAGCGCAGCGCTATACCTATTGTCATCCCGAGCGCAGTCCGCCGTAGGCGGACGAAGTCGAGGGATCTGGCCATCGAATGCAATGTACGAACCACGAACCAATCACCAATCTCCAATCACTAATTCACTAATCTCTAATCAACTGCCTCTGTCATTCCGAACGCAGCGAGGAATCTCATGTTTACCCCCGCAATTTATTGCAGGCATATTTAGTTTGGACCCTTTTTACTTTTCACCTGATAAATTCTTTTCCTTTTTAACTTGCCTATCGCAAACCTGGCCACCTCACTATGGTCAAATGCCATATCTTTCGGCAATTTCGCTATATCGAACCATCGTACCTCTGCTGCATCGTCACCGGCTTTTATCTTGTTCAGCCCTTCCGTCGCAATGCCCATATATACTATTGTAATCTGTCTGCCCCTCGGGTCCCGCCCCACATTACCGTAGGTACGCATCTGTTCCAGCGCTACATTTGCCAGTCCCGTCTCTTCCGCCAGCTCCCGGGCCACAGCTTCTTCAAGCTCCTCATCAATCTCCACGAATCCGCCGGGCAAAGACCATTTGCCTTTGAACGGCTCATTTCCGCGATTGACCAGCAGCAGCTTGGCTCCTGTTTTGAAAAACCCGAAGACAACAGCGTCAACACTAACCATCGGCCTCGGCCAATCATAAATATACTTCCCTTTTTTAGCCATAGTGCTCTTTAACTCGCGACTTGAGGGATTATCGTTTCCGTTCGTTTAGCCGTCGCCGGCACGGCGACGCTCCTTTGTCATTCCTGCGAAAGCAGGAATCCAGAATGTTTACCCCCCAAATTTATTGGGGGGGTATTTAGCCTGATAGTTTAATAATTCAATCATCAATAATCAATAATCATTTGCTCAAAATCTCTCTATCGCTTACAATAAGTCGGCTATGGGCTCTTCGAAAAAGATTTCCGTCAAAAACATCGAAACCGTTCCGCTAAAGCTCAACAATGGTTGGAGCGGCAGGGCGGTACTGTCCGCTACGTCTGCCGGGAACTTTTCCACAACCGGCTGGACCGATTGTCTCGCGCAGCCCGAGCTGCTGTTCGAAGATGTCGAAAAAATCCTCAAAACAGAAGGCAGAAACTGTGTCGCTGTGAAAAATCTTACAATAGCAAACAACCGGCTAAAAGTCGTTATCAAACGCCACCACCCTCAAGTCGGCTTGCGCCAATTCTTTCGTTCGTTTCGACCCGGCAGGGCGCTGCGAAGCTTCAAAACCGCTCTTAAACTGCTAAGCTGTGGCATTCCGGCGATAGCCCCCCTTGCAGCTTTGCACCAAAAACGAAACTTACTTACCAGACAAAGCATTTACATTACCGAATATTTCGAAAACAGTTCCGAGCTTTACACTTTTTCTTCTGAACAATTGTCGAAGGTCCAGGCAGGGCGGTTCGCACTAAAAAAAGAGTTTTCTCATCAGCTCGCTGCTATACTTGCATCACTGCACAAAAATGGCCTATGGCACAGGGATTCAAAAGCCAGCAATTTTATCGTTACTAAAGACACCGAAAATAAATACAGAATTTTGCTCGCCGATATGGACGGAATAAAGCCCTATTTCCTGTGCCGCAGAAGCAGCCAATTTCGCTCATTGTGGCAGCTTGCCGCCTCGATGCTCCCTGTATCTGTCATTAACCGAACGGATTACTTGCGGACCTTTACAGCTTATTGTAATCTTATCGGCCTTGAGCTTTCGCAGCGCCGCACGATTTACCGTGAGCTCGCAAACCGGGCCCAGGCCAAACGCCTGCGCACTACCGCCAAAACATCGAACATCGAGCATCGAGCATCGAGCATCGAGCATCGAGAATATTATGTCTGAAGGTTTGAAAAACATCTTGATAATAAAGCCCAGCTCACTGGGCGACATAGTCCTGGCTTTGCCGGCTCTTTCAGCGTTGCGCAAAAGTTTTCCCGATGCAAGGATTAGCTGGCTCATCCGCCCGGAGTTTGCACCACTTCTTGAAAACCATCCGCATCTAACCGATATCATCCTTTTCGACCGCAAGTTCCTCGGCAAAGCCTGGTACCGCCCCGGAGCGTTCAGCTCTCTCGTGTCGCTTATCCGCCGCCTTCGCCACAGCAAATTCGACGCCGTAATGGACTTGCAGGGTCTTTTCAGGACCGCTTCTCTGGCCCGGCTCTCCGGCTGTAAAAAACGCCTCGGAATGGCAAACGCCAGAGAGCTCGCTCGCATCTTTTACACGCACAAGGCTGCCCAGGACAGAGCTTGCATCCATTTGGTCGATTACTACTTAAAGATAATCCAAACCGCCGGTGCTTCCGAGACGCAAGTGCAGTTTGTATTGCCGCAGGACCCCGCCGCTGCCGATTCGATTAGCAGGTTATTAACCAGCCACAACATCAAACCGGACAACTACGCTGTCTTTGTACCCGGCTCCGCTCGCAGTGACAAATGTTGGCCAATCGAACGATTTGCCGCCTTGGCTGATAAAATTTCATCGCAGTTTCACCTTTCCATAGTTGCAACGGGGACAGCATCCGAAACCGGCGCTGTTGAAAACCTGCAAACCACAGCCAATGTCCCCATAGCCAACCTTGCCGGCCAAACTTCTCTTAGCCAACTAATAGCTCTACTAAGGACTGCCAGTCTGGTGGTAAGCAATGACACCGGCCCGGGCCACATCGCCGCTGCTCTGGGCGCGCCTCTGGTTCTGATATTTGGTCCTACCAACCCCGCCAGGGTGGCCCCGTACGGAAGGAGCCGCTGCATCGCGGCGATTGAACCTGACAGCAGGGGCTTCAAGCCCGACAGCGCCAACCCAAAACATAATATTAAAGCTATAACCGTTGACGAGGTTTATCAAAAGGTATGCGAGCAAATGGATTCGTAATGCTCTGTCGTTGCTCAATTGATGTTTGTCATTCCTGCGCAAGCAGGAATCCATCTTCTTTTTTTATTCTTCTCTGTGTTCCTCTGTACCCTCTGTGGCCAAAATTATTCGTGTTTATTCGTGGCTATCTTTCTCTGCCGTCTCTGTGTCCTCTGTGGCTTAATTTGTTTTGAATTTTATATTTCGATGGGTGGCGCCCTCTCGTGCTTCGCAGCGAAGCGCTGCTTCGCAGAGTAGTACAAACTTGTTTGGGGGTGTTGAAAAATCGTTTGTCATTGCGAGCGAAGCGAAGCAATCTCATATTTAGAAAGTTTGTAGGGTGGGCTTCAGCCCACCGCCTTCCTAAAAAACAAACCCTAACTTTGCCAGGGTTTCCTTATCGGTTACCCCCCGGTTCTTCTTATGTAAAAACCGCGACGCCTCGATATCGTTTAGCCGTCGCCGGCACGGCGACACCCCAACTCAAAACCTTATCCTGAGCGCAGTCGAAAGGAATAAAATCCAAAATCGCAACTAACGATTGGGCTCACCGCTGCCGCACCCGGCGTCCATGATAACACCATCTTCCAGATGAATATCCCTTTTCTGCAGTTGATTCTTGAATATCCTGAACTCGACATGCTTTTGTACCCATCGGCGCAGCGGATTATTCATCGCCAGAAATTCGAGCTTTCCTAATCTCATATCGCCATTGGAATCGCCTCCGGCCTCCATCTGTTTTTGACTATCGCACTTATCCATCGCTCAACCACCCAACTATTATTGATATCCTTTCCGCACAACCGAAATGCACCGGTTGCAAAGATCGGGGTGGTCACTCTCCGCTCCGACGCTCGGCCAATAGTTCCAGCACCGCTGACATTTTTTGAAATTGCTTTTCTGCGCTGACACTGTCGTCTCACCCGTGTCTTTCTGCAGTTTCACCTCACTAACAATACAAAGTGCTGCAAATTGTTCGAGTCCAAGTTCGTTAAGGACCCCGGCATCCTCATCATCGCAGTTAATAGTTACGCTCGCCTCCTGATTGCTTGCAATCTTTTTCTCTTGCCTCAAACCTTCAAGGACCCGCAGTACCTCATCCCGCAGCCCCATTAACTTCTGCCACCTCGATTCGGCGCCCTTGAAGTCGATTGAATCATCAACTCTCGGCATTTCAGCTAAATGCACGCTTTCTTCGCAATACGCATCACGCATCACGCTCGACGATTTCATCGCCGCCCGCGCCTCTTCCGCTGTGTGCACTAATACAGGCGCCAGCATCCGAACCAGGCAATCCAGTATCCTGTGCATTGCAGTCTGTGCGCTTCGCCGGCACAAACTATCCGCCGCATCGCAGTACAGTCTGTCCTTGAGCACATCCATATATATACTGCTCATCTCCACTGTGCAGAAGTTATAAAGCAGTGAAAAAACTCTATGAAAGACAAAGTTCTCGTATGCCGCCCTAACATTGGCAATCAGCTTTTGCAGTTGCTGCATTGCCCACTTATCTATCTCGAACATATCATCGTAGGCCACGCTTCTAACATTCGGGTCAAAATCATCGATATTGCCGAGCAGAAATCTGAGCGTATTTCTGATTTTCCTGTAGGCATCCTGCGTTCGTCCTATCAGCTCATCGTTGCACCGTATATCTTCCTGATAATTTACGCTCGCCACCCACAGCCGCAGAACATCCGCCCCGTATTTCGCCACCTCCTCCTGCGCATTAACGTAGTTACCCAGCGATTTCGACTGTTTGAGACCCTTCTCGTCAACGGTAAAGCCGTGCGTTAAAACGCCCTTGAACGGCTCTTTGCCCGTTGCCCCAAGGGCTGGCAGTAGTGACAGTTGAAACCACCCCCGATGCTGGTCCGACCCTTCCAGATACAAATCCACCGGCACAGGCCAGCCCGCTTCTTTTACACACACGCTGTACCAGCTGCAGCCCGACTCGAACCACACGTCGAAGATGTTTTCTTCCTTCTGCAAATCATCGAAACTAAAGCTCCCCGGCAATTTGAAATCCTTACCCAAAATTTCTCGGACCGAATCCGTAAACCAGCTATCCGACCCTTTCTCGCCAATATGCCTGGCCACAGCTAACACAGATTCCTTCGTCAACAAGCTCTCGCCCTTCGAGTTCACAAAAACGGGCAGAGGCAGTCCCCACGAGCGCTGCCTGCTGATACACCAGTCAGGCCGCGACTCCAGCATCCCCGCAATCCGTTTTTGCCCCCACGCAGGAATCCATTTTATTTCTTTCACCCGCTCCAGCGCCAAATCCCGCAAACTCTTACCGGCGCCCTCCTCTTTGCTTTCGCCTGCCCCCCCGTCTCCCGACGCGAGTCGGGGCGGCGGGCAAGAAAACAGGGGGGTGTCAACACTGATGAACCACTGCTCCGTCGCCCTGAATATGACCGGCCCTTTGCTCCGCCAGCAATGCGGATAGCTATGGGTAATTTCATCCTGCGCAAAAAGCAGCCCTTTCTCCTGCAAATGGTTATTTACGACAGAGTCAACTTCCAGAACATTCTTGCCCCGCAGCCAGTCCGGCACCGTGTCGTCATATCGCCCATCGTCCATCACCGGAGAATAAATCGCCATCCCGCATTTCTGCCCCGACACATAGTCCTCAAGGCCGTGCCCCGGCGCAGTATGCACAAGCCCGGTACCATCTTGAGTCGTAACGTAATCAGCAAGGATTATCATATAGGCGTCTTTGTCCGTCGGGTTATTTTCCACAAACGGATGCTCGTATCGTAACCCTTCGAGCTCCTTGCCTTTTATTGATTTTTTGCTGACAGTATATTGTCCTTCTTTCAGACCGCCGGCCGCGACCACCGCCTCAACACATTCCTTAGCAACAACTGATACGGACCCCTGCCCGCCTTTTTCGTAGCTGATGGTTACATATTCTAAGTTGGGATGCACAGCTATCGCCAGGTTCGCCGCCAGCGTCCACGGCGTCGTCGTCCATATCATAAAGCAGACCTTTGCGTCCCTCGTCTCTCGTCCCTCATCTGGGGTGGCAGCCTCAAGCGTAGCTTGGGGATGGTTCCGCCTGTCTCTCATCTGTTTTCCCTCATCTATCGTCCGTCGTCCCTCGTCCCTCGTGACGAGTCCAAGCTCGACCAATCGCCCAACGCTTTCTTTAGCAACGGGAAAATTAACGAAGATACTCGGCGATGAAATGTCCTTATATTCTAATTCCGCCTCCGCCAGCGCCGTCTCGCACCCAATCGACCAGTG